>Ga0335075_10000075_pt1 | contig 202383 bp, 188 predicted proteins | sample Lox_Sample_24_FD_206723 | JGI IMG/M metagenome (GOLD analysis project Ga0335075, IMG submission 206723) | Soil microbial communities from Loxahatchee National Wildlife Refuge, Florida, United States - Lox_Sample_2.4 | ecosystem: Environmental > Terrestrial > Soil > Wetlands | place: USA... | reverse complement strand
TCAGGAAAAGTTGCACGCAGGATGCTCCCTCCCCTACGTGCAGTAGGGGAGGGCTGGGGTGGGGTGAAGCCATCAACCTCGCGGCAAGCCCGAGCTACCCATTCCCACTCCCCAGCAAAGCAAGAGGAGCGTCGAAAAGCGGCTTATCAGGAGAGGTTGTAGGCACGTTCCTCATGTTCGGCGATATCCAGCCCGACCTGCTCCTGCTCCGGCTCCACGCGCAAGCCGACGATGAGGTTCACCAGCTTCAAGATGCCCCAGGTCAACAAGGCGCTCCACGCGATCGTGAAGCCCACGCCCTTGGCCTGGATCCACAGTTGCGCCAGCGGTTCGGTCACGTTGCCGAAACCACCCAGCTTCGGCGCGGCGAACGGACCGGTCAGCAGCGCGCCGATGATGCCGGCGATGGCGTGCACGCCGAACACGTCGAGCGTGTCGTCATAACCCAGCTTGTGCTTGAGCCGCGTGGCGGAGAAGAAACACACCGCACCGGCCGCCAGGCCGATGATCAGAGCCCCGCCCGGTCCCGCCGTGCCCGCCGCCGGGGTGATCGCGACCAGCCCCGCCACGGCGCCGGAGGCCGCGCCCAGCACGCTGGCGCGCTTGTGCATGATCCATTCCACCGCGACCCAGCCGATTGTCGCGGCGGCGGTGGCGATCTGCGTGACCAGCATCGCCATGCCGGCATTGCCGTTGGCGGCCACCGCCGAACCCGCATTGAAACCGAACCAGCCCAGCCACAGCATGCTTGCGCCAATCACCGTATAACCGAGGTTGTGCGGCGGCATATGCGTATGCGGATAGCCCCGCCGTTTGCCGGCAACCAGGCACGCGACGAGGCCGGCGATGCCCGCGTTGATGTGCACTACCGTACCGCCGGCGAAATCGAGCACGCCCAGGTCGCCCAACAGCGAGCCCGGGCCGCTCCACACCATGTGTGCGATCGGCAGATAGACGAAGGTCAGCCACAACCCGCTGAAAATCAGCATCGCGCTGAACTTCATGCGCTCGGCGAAAGCGCCGATGATCAGCGCCGGGGTGATGATGGCGAAGGTCAGCTGGAACATGACGTACACGCTTTCGGGCACCGTCTGGTACAGCGAATTGGGCGTGAGTCCGGCCAGCATCACGCGGTCGAAGCCACCGATGATCGAATGCCAGTTAGTGACGCCTGCGTGCATGCCTTGCGTGCTGAACGCCATCGAGTAGCCGTAGACCATCCACAGCACCGTCACCAGCGACGTGATGGCCAGGCATTGCATCATCACCGACAGCAGGTTTTTCGAACGCACCATGCCGCCGTAGAACAACGCGACACCGGGGATCGTCATCATCAGCACGAAGGCGCTGGCCACGATCATCCAGGCGGTGTCGCCGCTGTTGAGCGCGGGCGTGGGCGTGGCCTGGGCGAAGGCGGGCAGGGTGGTGGCCAGGCCAAGCACGAGCGTGGCGAGGCGGGCGGCAGTGCGGTGCGTGGTTGTCATGCGACGTTCCCTTCCCCTTTCAACGGTTCTCCCCTCAAAGCGCATCGGCGTCCACCTCCTGCGTGCGGATACGGATCACCTGTTCCAAGTCGTTTACGAAAATCTTGCCGTCGCCGACCTTGCCCGTGCGGGCGGCGCGGGTGATGGCTTCGATGGCGATGTCGGCCTGGTCGTCCGCCACCGCGATTTCGACCTTCAGCTTGGGCAGGAAATCGACCACGTACTCGGCGCCGCGATACAGCTCGGTATGGCCGCGCTGGCGGCCGAAGCCCTTGACCTCGGTGACGGTCATGCCCTGCACCCCGGCCTCGCCGAGGGCTTCGCGGACGTCGTCCAGCGTAAAGGGCTTGATGATCGCGGTAATCCACTTCATGCGTACAGGCTCCCCATGGACGGCTTTGTTGCGGTACAGCAGAATACGTGCCAGCGCGGGGACAGTCCCGGCAAAGCGCGCCAGCAAGCCATTGGCGGCCACCCGTGCGGACGCCTGTGCGGTCCGGCGGTGCTTATCTTGGTGCAATCGATGTACCGAATTGGTGCAATTGACCGCACATGCAAACGCCGGCCGGATTGACCATCGCGCCCGCAATCTGTACCATTTTGGTCTGAATTAACGCGGTGCCTCCCCCATGTTCCGTGTCAGCCGCTTGACCGATTACGCCACGGTGGTGATGACCTGCATCGCCGCGCACCCCGATGCCGTGCTCAGCACGGCCGACATCGCCGAGCAGGCACATCTGGAACTGCCTACGGTCAGCAAGTTGCTCAAGTCGCTGGGGCATGCCGGGCTGGTGGATTCGTTCCGCGGCGTCAACGGCGGTTATCGCCTGGCGCGCCCGGCGCAGGACATCAGCGTGGCCGAGATCGTGGAGGCGATGGAGGGGCCGCTGGGCATGACCGAATGCAGCTTGAGCGAAGGCCATTGCGAACGCCAGCAGCAGTGCGGCGTGCGCGGCAGCTGGCAACGCATCAACAACGTCTTGGACAACGCTTTGCGCTCGATGAGCCTGGCCGACATGCTGCGCCCCGCCGCGCACGCACCCGTGGCCACCGTCGCGCTTACCGAATTGAAAGGCAGGACCGCACCATGACCATCGAAAACGATAGCCCCGCCGTGCTGCGCGACAACGCCGAAGTCGCCGCCGCGCTCGGCCGTCGCTACGACGCCGGTTTCGTCACCGAAATCGAAACGCACAGCCTGCCGCCGGGGTTGTCCGAAGACATCGTGTGCCAGCTTTCCGCGCTCAAGGGCGAGCCGCAGTGGATGACCCAATGGCGGCTGAAAGCCTATCGCCACTGGCTCACCATGCCGGCGCCGCACTGGGCCAAGCTCAACATCGGGCCGATCGATTTCCAGGCGATCAGCTACTACGCCTCGCCGAAAAATCGCCCCAAATCGCTCGACGAAGTCGATCCGAAACTGCTGGAAACCTACGACAAGCTCGGCGTGCCGCTGCACGAGCGCGCCAAGCTGGCCGGCGTTGCGGTCGATGCGGTGTTCGATTCAGTCTCGGTGGGCACCACCTTCCGCAAGGAGCTGGCCGACGCGGGCGTGATCTTCTGCTCGATGAGCGAGGCCATCCGCGAATACCCCGAGCTGGTGCAAACCTACCTCGGCAGCGTGGTGCCGGTGGGCGACAACTACTTTGCCGCGCTGAATTCGGCGGTGTTTTCCGACGGTTCGTTCGTGTTCATTCCCAAGGGCGTGCGCTGCCCGATGGAGCTGTCCACCTACTTCCGCATCAATGCCGGCCACACCGGACAGTTCGAACGCACGCTGATCATCGCCGAAGACGGCGCCTACGTGTCCTACCTCGAAGGCTGCACCGCGCCGATGCGCGATGAGAACCAGCTGCACGCGGCCGTGGTGGAGCTGGTCGCGCTGGAAAAAGCGCAGATCAAGTATTCGACCGTGCAGAACTGGTATCCGGGCGACGAGGAAGGCCGCGGCGGCATCTACAACTTCGTTACCAAGCGCGGCGATTGCCGCGGCGACGATGCGAAAATTTCCTGGACGCAGGTGGAAACCGGTTCGGCCATCACCTGGAAATACCCCAGCTGCGTGCTGCGCGGCGATCGTTCGGTGGGCGAGTTCTATTCCGTGGCGCTGACCCACCATCGCCAGCAGGCCGATACCGGCACCAAGATGATCCACATCGGCAAGGGCACCAAATCCAAGATCGTGTCCAAGGGCATCAGTGCCGGCCGCAGCTCCAACAGTTATCGCGGCCTGGTAAAAGTGGAGAAGGGCGCCGAAGGTGCGCGCAACTACACGCAGTGCGATTCGCTGTTGATCGGCAAGAAGTGCGGCGCGCACACCTTTCCCTACATGGAAGTGAAAAACCCCAGCGCCATCGTCGAGCACGAGGCGACCACCTCCAAGATCTCCGACGACCAGCTGTTCTACTGCCGCGCCCGCGGCATTGGCGAAGAAGACGCCGTGTCGATGATCGTCGACGGTTTCTGCAAGCAGGTGTTCCGCGAGCTGCCGATGGAATTTGCGGTCGAGGCGAAGAAGCTGCTCGAAATCTCGCTGGAAGGGGCGGTGGGATGAAAACCCTGTTGGCGGCATGCATGCTGCTGATCGCCTGTGCCGTGCAAGCGGACCAGCCGCCGTCCGATCAACAGATCGTGGACCGTTACTGCGCCAAGGCCGACACCCAGGCGGACATGAACCAGTGCGCGCAAGACGCGGTATCGGCGGCGGATAAGGAACTCAACGCGACCTATCAGGCCGTGCTCAAGAAATGGGCAGCTTATCCGGTCATGCTCGACAAGCTGCGGCAGTCGCAACGCCAGTGGCTGTCCTATCGCGATGCGGACCTCAAGGCGCGCTTTGCCATCGAAGACGGCGAGGGCGCCGAGCGCGGCACCGCTTATCCCGCTGCGTACGCATTTTATCAAGCAAGCCTGGAACGCGAGCGCACCGCTCGCCTGTGCGAATACCTGCGCGGCACGGCGTATGGAGAGCGCGATTCGGCACCCTGCGCCGAGCTCGTCAAGCATCCTCTCATCGTACCGAACACTCATTGACGTCCTTAAAGCCAAATCTATCGCCATGCTGAAGATCGAAAACCTGCACGCCCGCGTCGAGGGCAAAGACATCCTCAAGGGGCTTTCGCTTACCGTGAAGCCGGGCGAAGTGCACGCCATCATGGGGCCCAATGGGGCCGGCAAGTCGACCCTGGGCAACGTGCTGTCCGGTCGCGACGGTTATGAAGTCACCGAAGGTTCGGTCGTCTTCGAAGGGCGCGATCTGCTGGCGCTGGAGCCGGAAGAGCGGGCCGCCGCCGGGGTGTTTCTCGCCTTCCAGTATCCGGTGGAAATTCCCGGCGTGAACAACACCTATTTCCTGCGTGCCGCGCTCAACGCACAGCGCAAGCAACGTAGCGAGGCAGAGCTGGATTCCATGCAGTTTCTCAAGCTGGTGCGCGAGAAGCTCAAGATCATGCAGATCTCCGACGAGCTGCTGCATCGTGCCGTCAACGAGGGTTTCTCGGGCGGCGAAAAAAAGCGCAACGAAATTTTCCAGATGGCCGTGCTGGAACCGAAGCTGGCCATTCTGGACGAAACCGATTCGGGGCTGGACATCGATGCGCTCAAGCAGGTCGCGCAAGGCGTGAACGCGCTGCGTTCGCCTGAGCGCGCGTTCCTGGTGATTACCCACTATCAGCGTCTGCTCGATTACATCGAGCCCGATTTCGTGCACGTGCTGGCGGATGGCCGCATTGTCGAAAGCGGCGACAAAACGCTGGCGCTGAAGCTGGAAGAACACGGTTATGCATGGGTCGCCGAGCGCGATCCGGCGCCGGCTGCCGGGGCACGTGCATGAGCCAGTCACCGGCTTCGCTACCCTTCATCGAAGGGCTGCGCGACGCGGCGAACCTGCGCCTGCCCGGTAGCGGGCACGCCTGGCTGGATGCCGCGCGGCGCGAAAACCTGGAAGCCTTCGTTGCCGCGGGGTTGCCCGATACCCGTGCCGAGGCATGGAAATACACGACGCTGCGTGCGCTCGGTCAACGCCGTTTCGCGTTGGGCGACGCCGCGGCCGCCAAGCACGCCGTCGATCCGCATACGCTGGTGTTGCCGGGCGTGGAAGGCCCGCGCCTGGTGTTCGTCAACGGCGTGTTCCGGGCCGATCTGTCACGCCTGGATGCATTGCCGGCGGGCCTCACCCTGCAGCCGTTGTCGCAAGTGTTGGAGCGTGATCCCGAACCGCTGCGCTTCGCGCTCAGCCGGCATTACCGCGAGACCGGCGACGTATTCGCCCAGCTCAATGCGGCGATGGCGGGCGAGGGCGTGGTATTGCGCGTGGCGGCCGGCGCGCGCATCGGCAAGCCCGTGCAGTTGTGTTTCGTGGGCGCGCCCGCGCAGGGCGAGCTGGCCTGGCACGTGCGCAACGTGATCGAGCTGGGTGAAGGCGCGCAGCTCAACCTGGTCGAACATCACCTGGCCACCACCCAGAACAAGCACCTTGGCACGCTGGTCGGCGATATCGTCGTGCATGACGGTGCACAGCTGCAGCACGTGCTGCTGCAGAGCGCCGCCGAAGAGAGCACGCTGATCCGCCGCAGCAGCCTGCGCCTGGGCGCCAAGTCGCAGGCGGCGCTGTATGCGCTGGAACTGGGCGGCGCGCTGGTACGCCACGATCTGCATGCGGAACTTCGCGGCGACGGGGCACGCATCGATACGCGCGGCGTGTTCGTGTTGCGCGGACGCCAGCACGTGGATACGCAGCTTTCGATCCGGCACCAGGCCCTGGACACCGCCTCCGAATCGGTGTGGCGCGGTGTCGCCGACGAACGCTCGCGCGGCGTGTTCCGCGGTGCGATCGTGGTGGCCGAGGGGGCCGATGGCAGCGACGCCAGCCTCAGCAACAAAAACCTGCTGCTCTCGGCGCTGGCGGAGATCGATACCAAGCCGGAGCTTGAAATCTATGCCGATGAGGTGAAGGCCGCGCACGGCGCCACCGTCGGCCAGCTCGACGAGCGCGCGATGTTCTACCTGCGTTCGCGCGGCCTGCCGCAGGCCGAGGCACGGGCGCTGCTCACCGCCGCGTTCTGCCGCGCCGTGTTTGCGGCGCTGCCGAACGAAACCCTGCGCGATCACTTTTCCCATGCGCTGATCGCGCACCTGCCGTAACACACCTGTCATCCAGACGGTCCGCCATGAACGCCAAGCCCAGCCAGCCTTCCCTCGATTTCGACGTGCAGCGGGTGCGCGAGGATTTCCCATTGCTGCGCCGTACGGTGCATGGCAAGCCGCTGGTGTATCTGGATAACGCCAATACCAGCCAGAAGCCGCGGCAGGTGATCGAGGCGGTGGACCGGCATTACCGCGAGCACAATGCGAACGTGGCGCGCGCGGTGCACCAGCTCGGCGAAGAGGCCACGGCCGCTTACGAAAGCGCGCGCGATAAGCTGGCCGGTTTCATCAACGCCAGTTCGCGCAACGAAGTGGTGCTGACCTCCGGCACCACGCAGTCGATGAACCTGGTGGCCTACAGCTACGCGTTGCCGCGCCTCAAGCCCGGCGATACGATCCTCACCACCGTGATGGAGCACCACGCCAACATCGTGCCGTGGCAGTTGGTGGCGATGCGCAGCGGTGCGACAGTGAAAGCGGCGCCGATCAATGAGCGCGGCGAATTGATCGTCGAAAAATTCTTCGAGCTGCTGACGCCGGACGTAAAGCTTGCCTGCGTCACCCATGTTTCCAACGTGCTAGGCACGGTCAACCCCGTGCGCGAGATCGCGCGCGAATGCCGCCGTCGCGGTATCCCGTTGCTGGTGGATGGTTCGCAGGCGCTGCCGCACCGTCCGGTGGACGTGCAGGCGCTCGGCTGCGATTTCTACGCGCTGACCGGCCACAAGATGCTGGCGCCCACCGGCACCGGCGCGCTGTGGGCCAAGCGTGAACACCTGCAGGCCATGCCGCCGTTCTTCGGTGGCGGCGAGATGATTCGCGAAGTGCGTTTGGACGGCACCACCTTCGCCGAACCGCCGCACAAGTTTGAAGCGGGCACGCCAAACATCGCCGGCTTTGCGGGCGTCGGCGCCGCCATCGATTACATCCAGGCGCTGGGCTTCGATGCGACGCGCGCGTGGGAGCACGAGCTGCTTGTTTACGCCACCGAACGCCTGCGCGAGGTTCCTGGTTTGCGCATCTTCGGCGAAGCGGCGGAAAAAGAGCCGGTCATTTCCTTTTTGATCGAAGGCGCGCAAGCGACGGATCTCGCGACGCTGCTTGACCTGGAAGGCGTGGCGGTGCGCTCGGGCCATCATTGTGCGCATCCGCTGATGCAGTTCTACGGCGTGCCCGCCACGCTGCGCGCATCGCTGGCGTTCTACAACACGCGCGAAGAAATCGACGCATTCGTCGCGGCCTTGCTCAAGGTGCGCAAACTGTTGCTTTGACCGTTTCGCACGGTATTGCAGCGAAACGGCGCGCGGCGGGTAGCGCGATCCCGTCGATCAGTGCCGGTGCCCGGCGCCAGCGCGGGCAAGCCATGCGGTCCAGATGATCCCACCCTTCACGGCGGACTCGTTAGCTCCGCCCAATCGCGCGCCTGCGTCAACGATGCGGCGTGGCATCTATGGCCGGCCGCGCAAGGCGATTATCATCGAGGGATGATTACCGATATCGCCCCAGATTTTCGTATGGCCGGCGTGGCCGATGTGCCGGCCATCGTGGCGTTGGTCGAATCCGCGTATCGCGGCGCGTCGGGCCGGCGCGGATGGACGACCGAGTCCGATCTGCTCGATGGCCGGCGCACGGATGAGGAACTGGTTTCCCAACTGTTCGTCGCGCCTGACAGCGTTATCCTGCTCGCGTCGGTCGATCGGGTGCTGCGCGCCTGTTGTCACATCCAGCGCCAGGGCGATGTTGCCTACTTCGGTCTGTTCGCTGTCGATCCGCCGTGGCAGCGCGGCGGCCTGGGCAAGCGGCTGTTGGCCGAGGCGGAGCGGGTGGCCGGCGAGGTCTGGCGTTGCGCGGCGATGCACATGACCGTGATCGACGTGCGCGCGGAGCTGATCGCGTGGTACGAGCGGCGCGGCTATCGCCGCACGGGCCAATACAAGCCCTTTCCGTACGGCGACGAGCGCGTGGGTGTTCCGCTGCGCGACGATCTGCGCTTCGAATTGCTTATCAAGGCCTTGTCGGCAGGAGCGGCGGCGTGAACGAAACATGGGTCGAAGTGGGCACGCGATCGGATCTGCTGCCCGGTGAATTCAAGGTGGTGTGGGATGGCGATACTGCCATCGCGGTGTTCAATATCGACGGCGACCTGTACGCGGTAGAGGACATCTGCACGCATGATGGCGGCGAGCTGGCCGGCGGCGACATCCACGGGTTGGAGGTGGAATGCCCGCGCCATGGCGCACGTTTCGACCTGCGCACCGGCCAGCCGACCTGTCCGCCGGCTTACGAGCCGATCCATCGGTTTCCGGTGCGCGAGAGCGATGGCCTGATCTGGACGCGCGACGACCGCTGATGCGTTAGCCGCGATCAGTGCGAGGTGCCGGCCGGTTGCGGCGCGAACTTCACCACCACGCGCTGGCCGATCCGCAGCGGCGTGGAGGGCTGTTGATCGAACGCCAGCACGCACTCCACCGTGCGCGTGTTGGCCCGCACCTGCGGGTCGTCTTCCAGCGTGCTGGCGCCAAAGACATCGCCGATGCGCAGCACATGTGCCTGCAATGGCGCCATGCCGGCGCCGCTGTCGTCGTCTACCTCGGCCGCCATGCCCTGGTGCACGACGCCAATGAACGATTCGTTGAGCTCGGCGCGCACGATACGCGGCGCGTCGGGCAGCACTACGAAGATGGGGCCCGACGCCGGCGATACCGTGGCGCCCGGTTGCACCATGCGTTGCACGATTTCGCCATCCACCGGCGAACGCAGGCTGCGCAGTTCAAGCTGATAGCGCGCAGCGGCAACTTTCTGTGCGGCCAGCGCGGTATTGGCTTTGGCGTTTTCCCACTCGGCATGCACCTGTTGTGCGTTTTCGCGTGCATCGTCGGCGCTCTGCACGTCGCCGGCACCGGCTTTGGCGGCTTGTTCCAGGCGCGAGGCGCGCAGATCGGCGGATTTCACGCGCTGTTGGAGCGCGCTGGCCTGGTCGGCAGCCTGTTGCTGCTCGGCCTGCGCCGAGTCGAGTGCGAGCTTGGCGGGCTCGAGCTTGAGCTGCGCCAGCAGCTGCCCCTTATGCACGTGCTGGCCTTCGTGTGCGTCCACGTTGTCGACGACGCCTTCGGCAGGCATGGTCAGCTTGAGCAGGCCACCCTCGATATCGATGCGTCCGCGCGCCACGGCCGCATAGGCCGGTGCCGCCGGGCTAGCCGCCGACGTCTGGTCCTGCGAGCAGCCGCAGAGCAGCGCCGCTGCAAGCAAGGCCAGTGCGAAGCGGGGGTGACGCGGATTCATGCGGAGGGCTCCTTGGCCTCGGATGCGCCGGACGGCGATGGCCGGACATGGTCGCTCAGAATGCGGCCGTCTTCCATCGCCAGCACGCGGTCGGCGTGGCCGACCAGGCGCGGATCGTGGCTGACGCAAAGCACGGTGGTGCCGTGCGTGCGTGCGATGCGGTGCAGGATGTCGATGATGGTCTGGCCGTTGGCTGCGTCGAGCGCGCTGGTGGGTTCGTCGGCGAACAGCAGTTCCGGCTGCTTGGCCAGGGCGCGCGCGATCGCCACGCGCTGCTTTTCGCCGCCGGAAAGTTCCGCCGGGCGCAGGCGCATGCGCGGCCCCAGGCCCACTTCTTCCAGCGAATCGATCGCGCGCTTGCGCGCCATGCCTTTGGTCAGGCCCATGTAGGTCAGCGGCAGTTCGACCTGCTCCAGTGCGCTCAGCGCCGGGAACAAGTTGAAGCCTTGGAACACGAAGCCGGTGTGTTGCAGGCGGAAGTTCTCCAGTTCGCGCATGCCCATGCCGCCCAGTTCATGGCCGAGCGCGAGCACGCCGCCCGCGTCGGCCGGCTGCAAGCCGCTCAAGATGGCCAGCAGTGTGCTTTTGCCGCAGCCGGACGGGCCGGAGATCAGCGTCAGTTCGCCGGCATGCACGTCCAGCCATAAATCTTGCAGCACGCTGCTGTGGACGCGTCCGGACACGAAGGACTTGCTGACGCCACGCGCTTGCAGCGAGGGCGTGCGCGAGGAGGGCGCCTGCATGGCAGCGGCCGCGTTCATCGCAGCAGGCTCGCCGGGTCCGCGCGGCGCAGGCTGCGCATTGCGGCCAGCCCCGACACGATCGCCAGCGCCATGCTCAGCGAAAGGCAGACGGCGGCGGTAAGCGGGTGAAGTTCCATCGGTACGCTGCGATTGCGCGCGATGATCAGCAGCACGATGCCGATCACGATGCTGCATACCAGGCCCAGCGCGCCGACCCAGAAGGCTTGTTCCATGATCACCTTGCGCAGCGCGCCGCGGCCCACGCCCAATGCGTTGAGCGTGGCGTATTCGCGGATGGAGCCGATCACCGCCGCGATCAAGGTCTGGCTGGTGATCACCGCGCCGACCAGGAACACGATGCCCGCCAGGAACAGCACGCCCGCGCCCGCGCCGGTGTCGAGCATCCAGTACAGCTGCGACTGGCGCGCGAATTCCCTGGCCGTCCAGACGGTGTAGGGGCCGAATGCGTTCGAGCCGGTCAGGCGCGCGGCAACCTGCTTGGCCTTGGAAGGATCGCGCAGCTTGGCGACGAAGTAGGTCATCATGCCGGCGTCGTTGGGATCCAGGTCGAGTACGCGCGCGGTATCCAGCGAGGAAACGATGTTGACGCCGCCGAGCGCGCGCAGGCCGCTGCTTACGCCCACCACGCGCACGCGCTGGCCGTTGATCGCGGCGGTATCGCCGATGTTGACGCCGAGGCTGTCGATGTCCGCCTTGTCCACGATCACCGCGCCCGGCTCGTTCAATTTCGCGCGCAGTGCCGGCGGCAGCGCACGCGAGAACATCATGCCGTCCGGGCGTGTATCGATGCCGGAGACGAACACCGACACGCCGCCGGTATCGCGCGGTCCGCGCCAATCGGCATCGACCCAGCGGAACGGTTCGACGCGGGTGACATCCGGATCCATGCGCAACCGCATTGCGACGTCTTCACTGATGGGGCGGCCCAGATTGACGCTCTGCGTGCCGGGATAGCCGGCCCACAAGTCGGCCGACGAGCCGGTGATATAGACGCTTGCGCTGCCGAAAATGCCCAGCACCAGCGCAGCCTGCAACAATTGCAGCAAGCCGGCGAATCCCACCGCCACGACGGCGGGCAGGAAGCGCCGCCATTCATGGATAAGCGTCTTGCGCGCCAGCGCCACCATCAGCGGGCATCCTTCGGACGTGCGGATGCGTCGTAGTGAGCGGCGACGTTGTCCCGTGGCAGGGGCGCGCCGCCCAGCGCCTTGTACAGCGACACGTAGGCGAGATCGCGTTCGGCGCGCGCGGAAATCAGTTCCAGTTGCGCATTGCGCTGTGCGATCAGCGCGTCCTGCCACGCCAGTGTGCTGCTCAGGCCCAGGCCGCGGCGCTCGTCCACCGCCGCTGCATCGCGATCGGATGCCTGCACGGCGCGTTCGGCGGCGTCTTCGCGCAGGCGCAGTTGCTGCAGGTCGCTCATGGCTGTTTCCGTTTCGGCGACACCTTGCAGCACGGCCTGGCGATAGGCGTACACCGCCGCTTTCAGCTCGTGGTCTTTGGCGTGTGCTTGCGCCACGCGCATGCCCCAGTCGAACAGGGGCATGTCCACCACCGGGCCGACCGAAAAGATGCCTTCGCCGGAACGGAAGAATGTATGGTGATGCAGGATGTTCAGCGACCAATCCAGCGAGCTGCCCAGGCCGATATGCGGATAGATGTCCGCATGGCTGAGCCCGGCTTCGCCCGCGGCGCGCAGCACGTCGGCCTCGGCGCTGGCGATTTCGGGGCGGGTACGCAGGAGGTCGGCGGGTGCGCTGGTCAGTTGCCAGCTGCCCAGTTCGGGTTGCGCGCCGGCATCGGCCAGCCATGCCGGATCGGGCTCGTTCTGGCCCAGCAGCACGGCCAGTTGCTGCGCGTTGGCTTCGATCGCGCGTTGCGGGTCGGTCAGCGCTATTTCTGCACGGGCCAGTTCTAATTCGGCAGCGGCGACGTCGGCGGGCGAGGCCAGCTTGAGCTGCGCGCGCACCTGCACCAGGCGCAGTTTCTCGCGATCGGCATCGCGCACCTGGGCCAGTTCTTGCGCCTGCTGCTGGGCGGTGCGCAATTCGATCCAGCAGCGCGCGACCTCGGCAACCAGGGTGACGTAGGCGCTTTGCCATTGCGCGCGCGCGGTGCTCAGGTTGCCGTTGGCGAGACGGCGGGTGCTTTTCAAGGCGCCGAAAAACGGTACTTCCCACAGGGCGTCGAAACCGGCGATGAAATACGACGCGCTGGCGTCGGGCTGGATCACTTGGTTGGTGTCCGCGCGCAGGCTCGGCAGGTATTTGTCGGTGGCGTGGCCGTAAAGGATGCGTACGGCAAGCAGGCGTTCGGCGGCGGCGGCGACATCCAGGTTGCCGTCCAGCGCGCGTTCGACCAGGGCGTTGAGGTCCGGATCGTTGAACGCCTGCCACCAATTGTGCAGGTCCGGTTGCGCCGGGCCGCCGGGCGGCGCGGGAAGGGGCGCGTTGCGCCATGCCTGGGGTACCGGAGGCTTCAGGGCCGGCAGCGGTGCGGCGCTGCAACCGGCGAGCAAGGTCAGCGCCAGGGCCGCAAGCAGGCGCAGCGCGGCCATCGACGGACGGCCAAATCGAAGCGGGTGGCGCAAAGCGGCATCGTGCACGGGCTTAAGAACCGTCAATGAAGCGTGCAAATCGTAAGCATACCGGGTTAAGGCTTCGATTTGGCTTACTTGTTACGGAACAACTTACGGTTGCTTGCCTAAGCCTTGCGTTCCCGGAAAGGAGACCGAAAGGGGGTGCTTGCCAAGATGAGCCTCGTTTTGATGCTGGAGTGGTGCGTGACTGCCTGGAACATCCTCTGCGACTTTGACGGCACCATCTCCGTCGAGGACGTGATCGACTCGCTGCTTGACCGTTTCGGCCGCCCCGGCTGGGAGACCCTGGAACAGGACTGGCGCGCCGGTCGCATCGGTTCGCGTGAGTGCATGAGCGGGCAGGTCGGCTTGCTGGACATGCGCCGGGACGAGCTCGACAGCCATCTGGACGGCTTGTGGATCGACCACGCTTTCCCGGCGTTCGTCGAACGCGCCGCGCAGCTGCACACGCCCATCCGCGTGGTCAGCGACGGTCTGGATTACGCCATTCACCGCATCCTGGGCCGTTACGGCCTCGATCATCTCCCGCTGGCGGCCAATCACCTGGCCCCGGCCACGCCGCCGCGTCAATGGCAGCTTACCTCGCCCTTCCGGGCCGAAGGCTGCCGTAGCGGCACCTGCAAGTGCGCCTGCGTGGCGCAGGCACGCACGGGCGGCGCCAAGACCTTGCTGATCGGCGATGGCGCCTCCGATTTCTGCGCCGCCGACCGGGTCGATTTCGTCTTCGCCAAGCACCGCCTGATTGAGCATTGCCGGGCGACGGGCATTCCCTACGTGCCGATCACCGGCTTTGAGGATGCGCTGGAACTGCTGCCGCGCCTGCTCGATGGCAGTCTGCTGGCCGAGCCCGCGCCGCATGTCCTGCCGGCGGTCTCCAACTTCTAATCCGTTTTTTCCTTCGAGTTTTTTTCCATGAATGCTTACGATCCGAACGCCGCAGCAGGCGTGATTCCTGACGCCCAGTTGCTGGCCGACGAAGCGCAGTACAGTTCTTTCGGCGACACGGTGCATTACGTCGATCCGCCGAAGATTTTCCGCCATGGCGAAGGCAGCTGGATGTACGACACCGCCGGCGTGCCGTTCCTGGACCTGCAGATGTGGTACTCGGCGGTCAATTTCGGCTACGGCAACAAGCGCCTGAACGACACGCTCAAGCGTCAGATCGACGTGCTGCCGCAGGTGGCCAGCCAGTACCTGCACCAGACGCGCATCGAGCTGGCCAAGACCATCGCGGTGGACGCCCAGCAGAAGTTCGGCCTCAAGGGCCGCGTGCATTTCAACGTCGGCGGTGCGCAGGCGGTGGAAGATTCGCTCAAGCTGGTGCGCAACTACAAGAACGGCAAGAGCCTGATGTTCGCCTTCGAGGGCGGCTATCACGGCCGCACGCTCGGTGCCTCCTCGATTACTTCCAGCTACCGCTACCGCCGCCGCTTTGGTCACTTCGGCGAGCGCGCGATGTTCATTCCGTTCCCGTATCCGTTCCGCCGCCCCAAGGGCATGACGCCGGAAGAATATTCCGATGCCTGCGTGCGCCAGTTCGAGCGTCTGTTCGAGACTGAATACAACGGCGTGTGGGATCCCAAGGTCAATCAGGCCGAATATGCCGCGTTCTACGTGGAGCCGATCCAGGGCACCGGCGGCTACGTCGTACCGCCGCGCAACTTCTTCAAGGACCTCAAGAAGGTGCTGGACAAGTACGGCATCCTGATGGTGGTCGACGAAATCCAGATGGGCTTTTGGCGTACCGGCAAGCTGTGGTCGATCGAGCACTTCGGCGTCACGCCGGACATCATCGTGTTCGGCAAGGCGTTGACCAACGGCCTCAATCCGCTCTCGGGCCTGTGGGCGCGCGAGGAGATGATCAACCCGACCATCTTCCCGCCGGGCTCCACCCATTCGACGTTCAACTCCAACCCGCTCGGTACCTCCCTTGGGCTGGAAGTGATCAAGATGGGCTACGAGCTGAACTACGAAAAGACGGTGGCGGAGAAGGGCTCGCACTTCCTCGATGCACTCAAAGAACTGCAAAAGCGCCACAAGGAAATCGGCGACGTCGACGGCCTGGGGCTGGCGCTGCGCGCGGAGATCTGCACTGACGACGGCTTCACGCCGAACAAGGCACTCTTGGATAAGATGGTCGATATCGGCCTCGCCGGGGACCTTCAGCACAACGGCAAAAAAATCGGCCTGGTGCTGGACGTGGGCGGCTGGTACAAGAACGTGATCACCTTTGCGCCGTCGCTGGATATCAGCCACGAAGAAATCGATCTGGCCGTCGCGCTGCTCGATCAGTTGCTCGTCAAGGCAAAGAAAGCCATGTAAGCCCACAGCGACGGACGTCTGGACGTCCGTTCGCGGGTGACGATTCTTGTCGATGTTCCCATGCAGGGGAAGCTGGCAAACACGGCGGCGCTCAAGCGTCGCCGTTTTTTTTCGGTGCATACCCGGCCGGCAGCATGATCTCCACGCGCAGGCCGCTTTCGCCGCCGGCCATGTAGCGCGCCGATCCGCCATGCCACTGGGCGATGCGCTGCACGATGGCCAGGCCCAGTCCGCTGCCTTCTTCCTGCACGCCCGGCACGCGAAAGAAACGTTCGCCCAATCGCTCGATCCAGCCCGCCGGCACGCCCGGACCGTTGTCTTCCACCGCCAGGCAGATGCCGCCGCGTTCGCGCGCGAGCGAGACGGTCATCAGGCTGCCGCTGCCGGCGTAGCGCAGGCCGTTGTCGATCAGGTTGTCCAGCATTTCCTGGATACGGTGGCGGTCGCCGTCGATCCATAGCGGGCCGGCAGGGCCGTCGTAGCCCAAGTCGATGCCGGCCGCCAGCCCTTCGTGCACGCGCTGGCCGACCAGTTCGGGCACGAGGGTGGCAAGGTTAAGCGGCTCGGTATCGCCCGCTTCATGCTCGACGGTTTGCGCGCGCGTCAGCGCCAGCAGCTGGCTGGAGGTGCGATTGGCGCGCTGGATCAGGCGCTGGATGTGGTTGAGCGAATCGGCAATCGTCTGTGGATCGGTGCTGGCCCGCGCGCGCTCGGCATGCACGCTCAGGCCGGCCAGCGGGGTGCGCAGCTGATGCGCGGCGTCGGCGATGAAGCGCTCCTGCAAGGCGAGCATGCCGCGCAGGCGGCCGAACAAGCCGTCGATGGTGCGCGTGAGCGGCAGGATTTCGACCGGCACGTTGGCATCGCCGATCGGCGCCAGGTCGTGTTCGCGATTGGCCAGCTGTTCGGTCAGCGGGTCGAGCTGGCGCAGGCCGGTGCGCACGCCCAACCACACCAGCAGGAACGCGGCGATGATCAGCAGCGTCTGCGCGGGAATGCTAAGCAGCAGAATCTGGCGCGCTTCCTGATGGCGGTCGCGCAGCGTTTCGGCAACGGTGACTTCCAGTTGATCGCCCGCGTCGAGCGGATTGCTCATCAACATGCTGGCCGCGCGCAGGGCATGCGTGTCGATCTGCACGTTGTAGAGCAGCGGATCGCCGCCGTGGCGCGGCATGCCGCTGGGTGGCCGCACGGCCCGATTGCCGGCGATCAATCCGTGCTTGCTGCTGTACACGCTGAAATAGTTGCGGCCTTCCGGCTCGTAGTCCAGCAGGAACTGCGCCTGCGAGGAGACGCGGCCATCGGGACTTTCGTGGGCCATCATCTGGACCAGTGTCAAGGTGTCGTTGATCAGGTCCTTGTCGTGAACGTGATTGGCGTAGATCAGTGCGCCGATGTAGGTGATGAGGCTGTTGAACATCAGCAGCAGCGTCAGCGGCACCAGCAAGGTGGTCAGCAGGCGCCGGCGCAGGCTTTGGCGTTCATTGCGCCACAGCATGCGCTGGCTCATGCTTCTTTCACCTCTTCCAGCAGGTAGCCCAGTCCGCGGATGGTGCGCACCTGCGTGCCCGAATCGACCAGCTTGCGGCGCAGCCGGTAGATGGCGATGTCCAGGCCGTTGTCAGTGAGCTCTTCGTCCCAGCTGCACAGGGCCTCGATCAGCTGGGCACGGCTGGTGACGCGATCGGGGCGGGCGGCGAGTGCTTCAAGCAGGCCGAATTCGCGCGCGGTCAGCTCCAGCGGCGTGTTCTGCACCCAGGCGCGATGGCCGGGAAGATCCAGGCGCAGGCGGCCCAGCGTCAATTCCGGCGCGCCTTGCGTGGTATAGCGTCGCAACAGCGCGCGCACGCGCGCCTCGAATTCGGCCAGGGCGAACGGCTTGACCAGGTAGTCGTCCGCGCCTAGATCGAGGATGCGCACGCGTTCGCGCAGGCCTTCGCGCGCGGTGATCACCAGCACCGGCAGGCCACTGCCGCGCCGGCGCGCGCGCTGCAGCACCTCGCTACCGTCGAGCGCGGGCAGGCCCAGGTCGAGCACCAGCAGGTCGTAGGGCGTGTCCTTGAGTGCGGCATCCGCGCGTGCGCCGTCGGCGACGTGATCGACGGCGTGGCCGCCCTGGCGCAGGGCCGCGCTCACGCCGGCGGCGATGGACGGATCGTCTTCAGCAATCAGGATGCGCATGCTTCGCGACTCCTTCAGGCACATCGGGCTTAAACACTATTTTCATGGATTTCAGAAGCTTCCAGCGCCTTGTGCGCGTATTGCCTGCTCGGGGCTTGCAGCTTAGCGCTTGCGCTGCAGCAGGCACAGATCCAGGCGGGCAGGTAAGGTATGGGGCCAGCAGGCCGCTGCGGTGTTCATGACAGGCCGCCGCAAGGATGGCGAATCTTCATGCATGCCCTTGTGGGGAAGGTCGTGACCTATGGCTGATGTTCCCCCGGCAGGCTTGCCTCAGGCTCGACAATCATCGCCATCATCTCGAGGGGAGACACACGATGAGGTTTGCATGGGGAAGGGGCGGGCCGTGGCTCGCCGCAGTAGTGATGTTGTGGTCATGCCAGGCCGGCGCGCAGGCGAAGGCACCGGCGGCCCAGACACAGCCCGCGTCCGCGGCGACGAGTGCGCAGGCGCAGCAGGACATTCCGTTCGCGCCCGCGCACGACACCATCATTACGCAACAGAGTTCGGCTAGCGCGTGGGGCGGCGAACGCACCGGCAACGAGGCCACGCTCTCCGATCGCGTGGTGAGCTACAACATCGATGCCGAACTTGATGCCCTCAAGCATGCGGTGACCGGCAAAGAGCACATGACCTGGCGCAATCGCAGCGACCGCGAAGTGCGCAGCGTCTACTTCCACATGTACCTCAACGCCTTCCAGAACGAAGGCAGCACGTTCTTCACCGAGCGCAAGGTGCTGACCGCGCATGGTTCCTCGCGCGGCAACGCGGAGCTGGAAAAAGGCCAATGGGGCTGGGTCCGCCTGCAGCAAGTGAAGCAGAACGGCACTGACCTGGCATGGAGCTACGTGCACCCCGATGGCGGTCCGGCCACGGACCAGACCGTGGTACGCATCGACCTGGCGCAGCCGGTGCCCGCGGGCGGTACGCTCGCCCTGGACATCGACTTCCTCAGCCAGTTGCCGCGCGTCGTGGAGCGCACGGGCTGGTGGGGCGATTTCAACCTGGTCGGGCAATGGTTCCCCAAGATCGGCGTGCTGGAACTGCCCGGCGAACGCGGTGCCACGCAAGTGCGCTGGAACGTGCACGAGTTCCACTTCAACAGCGAGTTTTATGCCGACTTCGGCCTGTACGACGTGCACCTGACCGTGCCCAGCGACTACACCGTGGGTGCGGTGGGCAAGCTGCAGGGCACGCCGGAGCAGAAAGACGGCAAGACCACTTATCACTTCGTGCAGGGCGACGTGCACGATTTCGCCTGGGTGGCCGCCAAGGGTTTCAAGACGCTTGACGGCACCTATGAAGGACCGGGCAGCCCGAAGGTTTCCGTGCGCGTGATCTATCCGCCGGAATACGAGGCCACCGCCGCGCCGACCTTGAAATCGAGCATCGATGCGATCGGCTATTTCTCCAGGACGCTCGGCCCCTATCCGTACGAAACGCTGACCGCGGTGATTCCGCCTTACAACGCCGAAGAAGCCGGTGGCATGGAGTATCCGACCTTCTTCACCTCCGAAGGCTACCAGTACGTCGAGCCCGATACCTACACGCAGATGCTGAGCGACTTCGTGAACATCCACGAATTCGGGCACGGTTATTTCTACGGCATCCTCGCTTCCAATGAATTCGAAGAGCCCATGCTCGACGAGGGCCTCAACGAATATTGGGACAACCGCATGCTGCGCGAACGCAACCAGGATCTGGTGCTTGCCGGGCGGTTCACCAAGTGGCTGGGCATCACGCCGCACATCAGAGGCTTCGTGTTCGAGCGCGCCACCGCCACGCTGGCTCACCCCTCCGATCCCTTGGCGCAGAACAGTTGGGATCGGCTCTCCGGTACCAGCTACGGTACGGTCTATTCGCGTACCGCCACCGCCATGCACGATCTGGAAGAGCGCCTGGGCAAGCCTGCGCTTGAGCGCGCCTTCCGTCTTTATTACCAGCGCTGGCGGTTCCGTCATCCGTCCGTAGCCGACTTCCGCGCGGCGCTGATCGACAGCTCCGGCGACGCCAAGGATGTCGATGCGATTTTCAACGAGTACGTCTACGGCACCGCGTCCATGGACGACAAGGTGGCGGACATCGACTCGCACGAAGTGCTGCCGCAGGCCGGCGTGAGCTGGAAGGACGGCAAGCAGGTGGTAGTGGACGGCGACGATCTGGCCAAGCAGATCGACACGCAACGCAGCGACTGGAAGAAGGCTCATCCCGACGCGAAACCGGGCGCGCCCGGCCCCTTCCCCTGGCACAGCACGGTTACTGTGACGCGCGATGGCGTCCCGGCGCCGGAAGTGCTGCGGGTGACGTTCGAGGACGGCACGCACGAAGACGTAACCTGGAACGACGATCGCCGCTGGGTACGCTTCGATTTCATCAAGCCCAGCAAGGTCGTGTCGGCCGAACTCGATCCGGATCAGCACAATTTGCTTGATCGCGACAAGCTCAACGACAGCTTGACGACCAAGCCCGACAGCGCAGCCTCCAAGCGCTGGACGGCCGATGCGGCCGCCGTGCTGCAGACCTTCTACTCGATGCTGGAGACACTGTGATGGCCAACAACATGTCTCGTTCCATGGGCGTGGGCGCCCTGTTCTCCAGCATGATCGCGGCCGTGCAATGGCGCCTGCTGCTGCTGTGGATGCTGATCATGCTGATCCCGGCAACGGTAGTGGCGTTGCCGTTGTGGAAGATGCTGGGGGGCGTGCTCGATACCTCGGTGCATTCGGTCCAGTGGGCACAGCATTTCAACGACCTGATGTTTACCGACGTGGCGTTGAACCTGTTCGAGCATCCACAGTGGCTGACCGCGGCGATGCTGCTTGGCGTGTTGCTGAGCTTGCTGCTGTCGCCGTTCCTGAACGGCATGATCGTGGGCAGCGGCCGCGCCGGCCGCCGGTTGGGCTTCGGCGCGTTGTTGCAGAACGGCTTCGTCGAATACGGCCGGATGTTCCGCGTGATGCTGTGGTCGGTGCTGCTGTATGGCGTACTGGCGGCGGTGTTCGGCCTGGCGTCGCACCTTGCGGAAAAACACGCGGAAAAAGCGGTGCTCGAATCCCAGGTGGATACCTATCACAGCATCGTGCACTGGGTGTTGCTGATCGTGTTTGTGCTGGTGCAGTCGATCGTGGAGTCGATGCGCTCGGCGTTCATTGCCGACACCGGCTTGCGCTCGGCCACGCGCGCATTCGGACGCGGCTTCCGGCAGCTGTTCACGCGTCCGTTGTCGACGTTGTTGTTCTACCTGGTGGTGACGCTGGTCGGCTTGCTGCTGGCGTCGCTGTTTGCGGTGGCGCGCATTCACGTCACGGCGTTCGGCTTTGGCTTCCTGATCGCGCTGGTGCTGAGCCAGCTGATCGTGGTGGCGATTGGCTGGATGCGCACGGCACGCCTGTTCGCGCTGGCCGAAGTGGCCCGTTCGATCGTTCCAGGCTCAAGGCCGCAGGCGGAGTATCGATAAGCTCAGTAGCTGGTGGCGAGCTGGACCAAGACCAGCTCGCCACCGCCTTCGATGCGCACGCGTTCGCCCGGTTGCGCGTCGATCCAGACGTTGGCGCCGCCTTCGGCGGCAAGCTGCTCGCCGTTCGCATCGATATGGGCGTGGCCGCCGAGCACATGCACAAACCATCGCCATCCCGCGCGCAACGGCAACCACATGCCGCCATTCAAGGGCCTGGCGATCAGCTCGCCTTGTGCCACGCCGCGCAGCATCAGATTGAAGGCGCGCGTGGGGCCTTCCGGCAGCAGGGCGTATGGCGCATTGGCGCCATCGAAGCGGGCAACCGCCAGGCGCAGCAGATTTGTCGTATGCGAGTCGTCGAAACGCAACTGGATCGGCGCGTCGAGCGGCACAAACAGCCGGCGCGTGTCGGGGAAGCTTGAGAACGGCGCTTCCTGGGCGATCTCGGCAATGCTTAGGCGCCACTGCCATTGGGCGTGGTCCGGTTCGCTGGCAATGACGGTGGTGGTGCCGGCGCCATTGGCCCACGGCTGCGTGCACAGCGATGCGGCATCCACCAGGCGCAGCGCGCTCATGCGAAGGCGCGGCGGGACTCGCGGTGCGGCGGGTAGTAGGCAAACACGTGGGTGTCGCTGCCAAAGAAGTCGATGTCTTCGATGTGCTCACCGCCCAGCCGCTCGGCGACGCGGTCCGAGGCATCGTTGCCCACGCGCACCATGCTGATCACGCGTTGCATGTGCAGGTGTTCCCACGCGAATTCCAGCACGGCGGCGCCGGCTTCGGTGGCGTAGCCGTGATGGCGGTGTTCGGGCTTGACCATCCAGCCCAGTTCGACGTCGGGCCAGCCTTCCGGATGGAGCAGCCCCGCGCGGCCGATGAATTCGCCGCTGGACTTCAGTTCCAGCGCCCACATGCCATAGCCGCGCAGTTGCCAGTGGCCGATCAGCATGGCCAGCGAGCGCCAGGCATTGGTGCGGTCCAGCGGCATGCCGTCGCCGATCCAGCGCGTGCTTTCCGGATCGGCGAGCATCGCGGCATAGTCGTCGAAATGGCGTTCGGTCAGCGCGGTAAGGCGCAGGCGAGGGGTTTGGAGGGTAGGGATCTCGATCATGTCCGATCAGCCATTGAAGCTCGCGCCATCCAGCACATGGGCCAGTGCGCGGGTCGTCGTCATCAGACTCTCGTACCAGGACAGACCCACTATTTTCTCACCAGTGGCCGTGTCGATAAAGTCCTCGGCATGGCCGGGGGGAAGCAGGTGGCGGTAGTCCACGGTGACCTCGGTGCCGGCGGGCAGTTCGCGTGGCGCGAACACAAAACCCAGGTGCCATAGCCCGCTAGGCTCGAAACTGTGGTTGACGAAACATTCGTCGGGCCAGTCGGTAGAGATGGTGTAACGGTCTTCGAACCAGCGGGCGCTGGCGTACATCAGGCTGGGTTGGGCCAGCAGCTGGGCCAGCCCATAGGTCTTGTCGATGGCGTCCGGCGCGATGATGATACGCCCGGCGCCGACCGGCTCTTCCAGGAACAGGCCCTTGCCAGCGCCGTTGATGCGGGAAGCGTCGATGCGGTAGCGCGGAACGATCATGGCGGCGGGTTTCAAGTCGCGGACGGCGGAGCCAGCGCGCGAGTGTACTGCGGTACGGCCCAAAATGGACCGCACCGCGTGGACTGCCGCCTTATTCGCCCGCCGCCTCGGCCGCCGGCTTGGCTTTCTTGGCGCGCTTGGGCTTGGCCGGGACGGTGTCGGCCTTGGCACCTTCGCCGGAGAGCAGGATGGCGTCGTGGTTGCGCTCCAGCGTCGCCTTGCCGATACCCTTGACCTGGCCCAGGTCGTCGATGTTCTTGAACGGGCCGTGCTCGTCGCGGAATGCGACGATGGCCTTGGCCTTGGCCAGCCCGATGCCGTCCAGGGCATGGGCGATGGTTTCGGCGTCTGCCGTGTTGATGTTGACGGGTGTGGCGGCGAAGGCGGACCAGCCGGTGGCCAGCGTCAGACCGACGATGGCGGCGATTTTCTTGAACATGGTTTTTTCCCTGGTAACGAATTTGAGCGGCGTTCCCAACGCCGCGACACACTTTGCACCGTCCGCCGTGCATCGTCACAGTGGGCGCAGTGCCTGCCGCGGCGGTTATGCAGGTCCCGGGTTGGTGTCGTCTTTGGACTGCATCGGCTGTCGGCGAAGCGGAAAGCGAGGCTGTTAGAATCGGCCTTTGACCTCCCCGATGGAGTCCGCATGGATACCACGCGCATTACCCGTTACATCAGCGATTTGTGGGACACCGAAATCGTGCCCCAGTTGATGGATTACATCCGGATTCCCAACAAATCCCCGATGTTCGACAAGGACTGGGTGGCGCACGGTCATATGGATGCCGCCGTGAAGCTGATGGAAACGTGGGCGCGCACCAAGCTGCCGCTGCTGCCCGGCGCCACGCTCGAAGTGGTGCGGCTGGAAGGGCGCACGCCGCTGATTTACATCGAAGTGCCGGGACAGAACGACGATACCGTGGTGCTCTACGGCCACCTGGACAAGCAGCCGGAAATGACCGGCTGGTCCGAAGGCCTCGGGCCGTGGACGCCAGTGCTCAAGGGCGACAAGCTCTATGGCCGCGGCGGCGCCGACGACGGCTACGCGATCTTCGGTTCGCTCGCCGCGCTGCTTGCGTTGCGCGAACAAGGCATGGCCCACGCGCGCTGTGTGATCATGATCGAAGCCTGCGAGGAATCGGGCAGCTACGATCTGCCTTACTACGTGGATCACCTGGCCGCGCGCATCGGCAATCCCTCGCTGGTGGTGTGCCTGGATTCGGGCTGCGGCAATTACGATCAGCTGTGGCTGACCACCTCGCTGCGCGGCATGACCGGCGGCGAACTGACCGTGCAGGTGCTGGAAGAAGGCGTGCACTCAGGCGATGCATCCGGCGTGGTGCCGTCCAGTTTCCGCATCCTGCGCGAGCTGCTTTCGCGCCTGGAAGATCCGGAAACCGGCCGCATCAAGCCCAAGGAGCTGTATGCGGACATCCCGCAGCAGCGCATCGATCAGGCCAGGATCTCGGCCGACGTGCTCGGCCAAGCGGTGTACACCAAGTTTCCGTTCGTGGATGGCATGCGGCCGGTGACGGAAGATCTATGCGAGCTGATCCTCAACCGCACCTGGCGGCCGCAGCTGGCGGTTACCGGCGTGGACGGCATGCCGCCGCTGGATAGCGCCGGCAACGTGCTGCGCCCCAAGACCTCGGTAAAACTCAGCCTGCGCGTGCCGCCCACGCTCGATGGCGCCAAGGCGGGCGAATTCGTCAAGCAATTGCTGGAAAAGGATCCGCCGTACGGCGCCAAAGTGAATTTCAAGCTGGAGAAAGACGGCAGCGGCTGGAACGCCCCGCAGCTGTCGCCCTGGCTGGAGGAAGCGGTGGCCGAGGCGTCCCGGCAGTATTTCGGCGCACCGGCCGCATACATGGGCGAGGGCGGCTCGATTCCGTTCATGGGCATGCTGGGCAGCAAATTCCCGCAGGCGCAGTTTCTGATCACCGGCGTGCTGGGGCCGCACTCCAACGCCCATGGCCCGAACGAATTCATCCACATTCCGACCGGCAAGAAAGTGTCGATGGTGGTCGCCGAAGTCATCGCGCGGCATTTCCAGCAGGCGGCGACGAGGTCCGCTTGATCGACGCGGCGCAGCTGGCCGGCAACTGGGCGGCCGTGCGGCGGCGGGTCGATGCGGCCTGCCGCGCCGCAGGGCGCGATCCGGCCGAGGTGGAGGTGCTGCCGGTCAGCAAGACCTTCGGACCCGAGGCCGTCCGTGCCGCGATGGCCCTGGGCCTGCGCCGTTTCGGCGAAAACAAGGTGCAGGAGATCCGCGACAAGGCGGCCGCGCTGGCGGACGCCTCGATCGCGTGGGTGGTGATTGGCCACCTGCAGACCAACAAGGCCAAGGACGTGGCCAGGCTGGCCAGCGAGGTGCAGTCGCTGGACCGGTTGGAACTGGCCCAGGCGCTGCACCAGCGGTTGCAGGCGCTGGGCCGCAACCTGGATGTGCTGGTGCAGGTGAAGACGGCGCGCGAGGACACCAAGTCCGGCCTGCCGGCCCAGGAGCTGCCTGCCTTTCTCGCACAGCTTCAGGCCTATCCCACCCTGCGCGTACGCGGCCTGATGACCCTGGCGACCCTCTCCGAGGACGAGGGGGAGATCCGGGCCTGCTTCCGGCAGCTGCGGGAGTTGCGCGACCGATGCGCCGCCGACGGGCACGCCTTGCCCCGGTTGTCGATGGGGATGAGCGCGGATTTTCCGTTGGCGATAGCCGAAGGCGCGACCGAGGTGCGGATCGGGACGGCGATTTTCGGCAGGCGTTCATGACGGTGACGTGTGACCATTGCGTGTGCGCCGGGTCTCAATTCTGCGTAAAAGTTCGAAAATTAAATGGCCGCCTCGGGCCGTCATCTCCATGCCATCTATTTTTTATTGTTTAAATTCAAATAGTTGAATTTTTCCTGCAGCCAAATCCGGTTTTTAAAACGATAGGGTTCAGTTAACTTCATCCGAACATGCGCCGGCGTTTGCTTTGTTACCTTCACTGCTTCGTCACGGTCGCCCGAGGGGGGACGACCGGATAAGTAACCGCCCAGAGATCCATCCGCATGCTGAAAACGCGACTTGTACTCGCCGCGCTTGCCGCTGCCATGTGTTTTTCCGGCCAGGCCTTCGCTGCCACCGACGGCAACCTCCAGGCCCAGGTATCGGCCAAGATTTCCGCCACGTTGCTTGACCCGCTCGCCGCCTTCACCCCCGCGCCGACCCTGGCGCAGTCCACGCTTCCCACCCAGTTGCCCATCGCGGCGCTGGCGCCGGCCAAGAAGGCCGATGCCGCAGCCAGCCAGCCCGGCAACCTGGCAGATTTCAGCAATGCCAAGCTCGGCCAGGATCTGCGCGACACGCTGATCGGCCTGGCCATGCAACTGCGCAACGTGCGTTACGTGCGCGGCGGCCGCGACCCGTCCACCGGCTTCGATTGCAGTGGCTTCGTGCGCTACGTGTTCGAGCGCGCCATCGGCCTGCAGCTGCCCACCAACTCGGCATCGCAGTACCTGGTCGGCCGCATCGTCAAGCGCAACGACATGCAGCCGGGCGACCTGGTGTTCTTCCGCACGGCGGGCCGTCATGGCCGCGGCCGTATCTCGCACGTGGGTATCTACGCCGGCGACGGGCACTTCATCCACTCCCCCCGTCGTGGCGAATCGGTGCGCGTGGACAGCCTCGCCGACAGCTATTGGGCGAAGCGCTTCGCGGGCGCCCGCCGTCCGGATGCCATGGCGCAGATCGACACCGATTCGCACAGCGGCTGATTCCATCTGCCGCAGTCATCATGAAAAGGCCACCCCCGGGTGGCCTTTTTCGTATGGCTCGGGGTGACCGATACTAGCGGCGACTTCCCGATGAGATTCCCATGCCTACCCAATTGCCGCCGGTCACCCGCAATCTGCTGATCGCCAATGTCTTGGTGTTCCTGTTGCAGCAGGTGATGAACGACACGCTGATCGCTCACTTCGCCTTGTGGCCGTGGGGGCCCGATCAGCTGGCACAAACCGCCGACGGCAGCACCGTGGCGATCGGCTTCCGGGTATGGCAGCTGGTTACCTACGGCTTCATGCATGGCGGCTACATGCATATCTTTTTCAACATGTTCGCGCTGTACATGTTTGGCGGAACGATCGAGCGCACGTTCGGTCCGCGCAACTTCACCGCGTACTACTTTGTTTGCATGATTGTCGCTGCGCTGACACAGCTTTTCGTGGTGGATTACTTCACGCATGGGTTTGCGCCGACACTGGGGGCATCCGGCGCCATCTTTGGTTTGCTGCTGGCGTTTGGCATGCTCTACCCGCAGGAAAAACTCATGTTGATCTTTCTGCCCATCCCGATCCCGGCCTGGTTGTTCGTGATCGGCTACGGGGCCGTCGAGCTGGTGCTGGGGGTGACGGGGCGGCAGGCGGACGTGGCGCATTTTGCGCACCTGGGCGGTATGCTGGGCGGCTTCCTGATGATCGAGTACTGGCGCGGCAAGTTTCCGATCAAACCCAAGCGCCGATTAATGCGGTGAATCCGACGCTGCGGCCCGAAACCGCTAGCGGGCGATTTCCCCGACGTTTTCACGTAAACAGGCTTAACTCATGACCCAACATCTGCAGCGCGGCTTGACCTCGCGCCTCATCACCTTCATGGCGCTGGGCATGGCCATCGGCACGGGGCTTTTCCTCGGCTCGGCCAGCTCCATCATGATGGCCGGCCCGTCGGTGATCTTCGCCTACATGGTCGGTGGCCTGATGATCTACATCATCATGCGCGCACTGGGGGAAATGGCCGTGCACGACCCGGTCCCCGGTTCCTTCAGCAGCTACGCACATCGCTACCTGGGGCCGTTTGCCGGCTACCTCACGGGCTGGAATTACTGGCTGCTGATGGTGGGTGTGGGCATGGCCGAGAGCACGGGCGTGGGCATCTACATGAAGCAGTGGTTTCCCGAACTGCCGCAATGGATCTGGGTGTTCGGCAGCGTGGTCATGATCGGCACGCTCAACCTGATGGCGGTGCGCGTATACGGCGAGATGGAATTCTGGTTCACCATGATCAAGGTGGTGACCGTGGTGCTGATGATTCTCGGCGGCGCCAGCATGATCTGGCTGGGCTGGGGCAATGGCGGTCAGCCCTTGGGCTTGAGCAACCTGTGGAGTCACGGCGGCTGGTTCCCGAACGGGATGCAGGGCATGGTGCTGGCGCTGCCGATCGTGGTGTTCGCCTTCGGCGGCATCGAGACCATCGGCATGGCAGCCGGTGAGGCAGCCTCGCCCGAGCGCAGCATTCCGCGCGCCGTCAATTCGGTGCTTTGGCGCATCATGATCTTCTACGTCGGCGCGCTGTTCGTGATCATGGCGATCTATCCGTGGAATCAGCTGGGTACGCAGGGCAGCCCGTTCGTTACCACGTTTGCCAAGCTCGGTATTCATCAGGCCGCGGGCGTGATCAACTTCGTGGTGATCACCGCGGCGCTGTCAGGTTTCAACAGCACCACCTTCAGCGGCAGTCGCATGCTGTACAGCCTGTCGCACAAGGGGCAGGCGCCCGCGCTATTTGGCAAGGTGAACGAACACGGCGTACCTACGCGTAGCGTGCTGGCGTGCCTGGCCTGCCTGGTGGTCGGCGTGTTGCTCAACTATCTGCTGCCACAAAGCATCTTTGCAACGATGATGTCGATCCTGTCGTTCAACACCGTGTGGACGTGGGTCATGGTGTTGATCGCGCATTTCAGCTTCCGTCGGCGTTACGGCAAGACCGGTTTTCCGCTGCGTATCTGGCCGCTGAGCAGCGTGGCATGCCTGGCGTTTCTGTTGTTCGTGGTGGTGATGCTCGGCTACAGCCCCGATACGCGCGTGGCGCTGTATGTGGGTGCGGCGTGGGTCGTGTTGCTGACAGTGGCGTACGTGGTGTTCGGCATCGGGCGTCGCATGTCGCTCGCCGATGCCGATGCCAGCATGGTATAGGCGCTCGCTGGCGCGGCGCTCTCAGCGCAGCGCCAGGAAGTCAGGGCTTACCACGAAACGCACCGCATCCAGCCGCAGGCGCGCTTGCGGCAGGGTGTTGAGCAGGGTGGTGCGTTCCTGCTCGACGCCGGCGATTTCCGCCTCGCTGATCGATGGGTTAACCGCGCGCAGCGCATGCAGGCGCGCGAGTTCGGCATCCAGGGTGTCGCGCGCATCGTTCACGGCCTCGGCGATACCGGCTTGCGCACGCAATGCCGCCGCGGCCTCGGCCTTTTCCAGCATCGGCGGCACCAGTTTGGCGAGGAATTTGCGGTAGCGCGGCACTTCGATATTCCGCTCGCCGGCGCGGCGCAACGCCAGCTCGCTGGGCTGGAAGCCGGCGCGCTCGGCCAGCTTGGTATCGATGGTCACCACGATCGGCTGGGTCGGCAGGAAGCGTTCGGCATCGAGCTGGCGTTCGGCCACGCACTCAAGCACGTACACGGCCTGCAGCAGCGCACTGCGCGAGGGCAGGGCATCGTCGACCATGAAGGCCGCGTTGCCGCGCTCGCCGGAAAACGCCAGTTCCAGCGCACCGATCATGATGGGATGGTCCAGCCGCAGCAGCGGAAGATCCTCGCGGCCGAGTGCGATCTCGCGGGAGAAGGTCGCCGACAGCGGGCCTTCGTTGAATCCCGGCAGGGCATCGGTGGACAGGTATTGCGGATCCAGCAGTACGACGTTGCCCCCGAGTTCTTCGGCGTGGATGCCGAAGGATTCGAGCAGACGCTGCAGGAACGCATCGCGCGAGGGATCGTCGTCTTCGCGGCGGAACGACTGCGCCAGCGCATCGGCATGCGGGTCGCGGCTGGCGGCCAGTTCGAGCAGGTGGTCGCGGCCGGCGCGGATCAGTTCGGCCATCTGCTCGTGGCTGGCGCGTGTTTCGGCGAGCAGCACGTCCAATTCCTGGTCGCGCTGGTCGTCGCCGCGCGCGTGCTCGGTGGCAAGCCGCGCCAGGGTGTCGCCGAAGCGGCGCAGCAGCTCGCGTCCATCGGCCGGGCTGGTGCGGAAGGCGTCCACGCCTTCGTCGTACCAGCGGGCCAGTACGTGGTGCGCGCTGTCGGCCGCCACAATGATGTGGATGTTGATGTCGTGCTTCTGGCCAATGCGGTCCAGGCGGCCGATGCGTTGTTCCAGGAGATCCGGATCGAGCGGGAGATCCCACAGCACCAGTCGATGCGCGAACTGGAAATTGCGGCCTTCCGAACCGATTTCCGAACAGATCAGCAGGCGTGCGCCGTCGGCTTGGGCGAAGTAGGCCGCGTTGCGGTCGCGCTGCACGATTCCCAAGCCCTCGTGGAAGCGGGCGATGCCCGCGCCGGTGCGCGTGCGCAGTGCTTCCTCCAGCGCCAGCACCTTGGACTGGCTGCGGCAGATCAACAGGAACTTGTCCTGCGGGTGGCGTTCCAGCAGGTGGACCAGCTTGTCGATGCGCGGATCGTTGGCGTAATTCCACTCCAGCGCCGGCGCGGGTTGCTGGATGTCGGCGTGGAATTCGGCAAGCAGCGTCTGGCGGGTGTTGTCGTCCAGGCCGTCGGTGCCGACCAGCTCCCATTCGGGCAGGCGCTTGGGAAAACCGCCAATGCCGGCGCGCCGGTTTCGAAACATCGAGCGGCCGGTACCGTGGCGATCGATCAGCGCGGCCAGCAATGGGCGGCTGTGCTCGGGTTTGGCCGTATCGGACAAGCAGGCCTGCAGCGCGGTGTCGCCGTCGAAGGCGTTGTGCAGCTGCTGCCGTTCCTCGTCATCCAGCGGCGTGCGCTCCAACAGTTTGTCGGCAATGCGTGAAAGCGACTGGAAGCGTTCCGACTCGGCCAGGTACGTATCCAGATGGTGATAGCGCTGTGGATCGAGCAGGCGCAGGCGCGCGAAATGCCCGCTGCGCCCCAGTTGTTCGGGCGTGGCGGTGAGCAGGATTACGCCCGGGGTGGCCGCGGCCAATTGCTCGACCAGGGCATAGCGGGGGCTGGCCGCTTCCGGTGTCCAGGCCAGATGGTGGGCCTCGTCCACCACCAGCAGGTCCCAGCGGGCGTCAAGCAATTGTGAAGCGCGCTTGGGGTTGTGCTCCAGGAAGTCGAAATCGGCGATGACCAGTTGTTCGTCTTCGAACGGATTGTGGCCGCTGTCGGATTGCTCAACCGCCTCGCAGCGTTCTTCGTCGTAGATGGCGAAGCTCAGGTTGAAGCGGCGCAGCAGCTCGACGAACCATTGATAGACCAGCGTATCGGGCAGCAGCACCAGTACGCGCGAGGCGCGACCGGTGGCAATCTGGCGCGTCATGATCATGCCCGCCTCGATCGTCTTGCCCAGGCCCACTTCATCGGCCAGCAATACGCGCGGGGGATGGCGCGAGGCGGCGATCCCGGCCACGCGCAGCTGGTGCGGCACCAGCCCGATGCGCGCGGCGCCCAGGCCCCAGGTGGGCGAGCGCCGCGCATCGGCGCGCCGCTTGAGTCCTTCCACGCGCAATTCGAAGTGATGCACGGCGTCGGTGCGTCCGCCGACCAGCCGGTCATCGGCCTGGCTCACGCTCTGCTCGTCGTCCAGCTGCCCTTCGTGCAGCTCGCGGCCCTCGCCGCGGTAGACCAGCAGCCCCTCGCGTTCCTCGATGCGCTCGACCAGAAAGGCGATGCCCTTGCCGGCAATGCGTTGGCCGGCGCGGAATTCGGCGCGAACCAGCGGGGCCGAGTCCACCGCATAAGGCCGCAGCACCCCCGATTTGGCGAAAAGCACCTGCACACCGCGTCCTTCGACGCGCAAGACGGTGCCGAGGCCCAGTTCAGGCTCGGCGGTGGAAATCCAGCGTTGACCAGGTACGAACATGCCTATGCGGGGCCTGGGGGGAGGGGCGGCAATTATCCGCCTCCCGGGCGTGACACGAAAGCCGTAGCGGCATTCAGGCTCTATGTTGTGGTGCGATCGGGCCCATCAATACGTACATGGATGCTCGCGTTCGCTAGCGCGAACGGCGACGACGGTGGCCCATTACCAGCAGTTGGAAGCAGTGCCATTGTCCGACTGCACGCCCTGGCCGGTGAGCGTATAGGTGCCGCACGTATCACTCGCCTGCGTGCCCTGGGGCACTGCGGTGACGGTGTAGCTGGAGGTCGGCGTGCCCACCGTCACCGAAACGTTGTAGTAATCCTGGCTGGCGCTAGGGATAAGCAGATTGTTGCCGCTGAGGTTGGTATACCCGAGATTGGCCAGCGTCGTGTAGGAATTGTTCACGGCGTAGTAGCGCTCTTCGCGACTGGCCACGTCGAGCAGGGCGGTTTTTGCCGATGTACGGCGGGATTGCTGAATCTGCCTGGTGTAGCTGGGCAGCGCGATGGCGGCCAGGATGACCACGATGCCGACCACGATCATCAACTCGATCAGCGTATAGCCATGCGAGCGGTGCGTGGCCGACATATATCTGCCGCGAGGCAGCGGATGGTTCATGTTTTCTCGCATGGCTTGTGGCTCTCTTTTGCGTCTCATCGCGCGTTCGCGTGGGTATTAGTTGATCTGCAACCAGGTCAGACGTTGGGTTTTTCCGCCCAGCGGCGGCTGAATCGGATTGACCGTGCCGGCACCGGTGGACGTCTGGCTGACCAGGAATGGCAGGCCAGCGGCCGTTACGACCGACGGACTACCCGTGGCATTAAGCGCGATGCCGCCTACCGCCGCGTTATTGAGCGTCACGAACTGACCGCTGCTGTTGGCGAAGAACGACTCGGCCAATGCGCCGCCGGTACCGGGGTTGAGGGCCATCGTCCAGCCCAGGGCGGCTTCCACCGTACAACTGGTCGGGGAGTTATTGGCCGGCACCACGGTGTTGACGATGAACGCGCCTTCGGTCTCGATCGGGCTATAGATCACCTGTTCGGTCTGGTTCACGCCGCCCACGCCCGGCGAGGGCAAGCCGTTGTAGCCGGGTAAGTTGAGAAGCCAGCCGAACGCAGTGCCGGTGCTCGTGGTGGTCGTGGTGCCGCTGGTGGTGGTACAGGTTGTGCCAGCAAAGCAAACGGCGTTGGAGCTAAGCGTGCGATAACCCTGGCCGGTGCCGGACGTGGTGGCGTTGGTCTGATCGGTGACGCTTTGCGTTACCAGCTGGCTGTAGTTGATGACCGCCGATGGTGCCGAGGACGAGCCGATCAGACCGGCATATCCCGTGGTAGGTGCTGCTTGCCCCACGTCCCAGTCCCATACGCCATACAACGTCTGCTGGCCGCCGGCGTACTGGATGCTCGAGGAAACCGATTGCGGCACGACGTTGCCGGTGCCGAACTCCACCATGACGCGTGGCAGGCCGTTATTCGTAGGCGTTACCGCCACGACCACGACCTGCGTGGTGATCGGCTGGTTGGTGATGGTGGTCGTGGTGCTTCCGCTCGTGGTCGAGCCAAAAGCCAACGACTTCTGCTGAGTTGTGGTCGGCGTGCTATAGGTCGGCGTCGAAGAGGTGGTGGTGCCGTTTGACGTGGTGAATGTGGTCGTGATGTCGGGCGTGGTAAAGAGCGGCGTCGGCGTCGCGTTGCCGTAGGTCGATGCGGCCCAATTGCTCTCGGTGCTGCTGGTCAGGTCGAACCGCCAGATATTGCCGTAGATGTCGCCCGCGTAGACATAGTCGGTGATGTGATCGCCGTCCATGTCGGTGGGGGTTACGAAGGCGATGCCGTCGGGATTGCTGGCACTGCCTACACCGGTATCGAGGTAGTACAGGGCGCTTTCCGTGCCGGTGGAGCTGATCACCATCACGAAGATGCCCGCATGGCCATTGGCGCTGCCCAGGCCGTTTCCAAAAATGATCCCCCAGTTGCCGTCGTGCAGGCGGCGGATTTGCGGCGTGCCGAAGGTCTGGCCCAGATTCGCGCCGCAGTTCGTCGCCACATTGGTGCACGTGAGCGTGCTGGAATCCCACTCACCTATCACGGTTGAGCCGGCATTGGAGGAGAAATTGCTGGGGTTGGTGATGTCGAGCGCGAAAATCGCGTTGCCGCCCGGGCCCAGGCCGCTCACCAGCCAGGTATGCCATTTGTTGCTGTAGAACAGGTCGCCCGTGCCCGGTGTGGCGTCGGTGTAATACTCATGCGAATAGTTGGGCGAGGAGTAGTCGGCGGTCGCCGTCGTGCTGTGGATGCTGTACACCACGCTTGCGGGCATGTAGGCCACGACTTCCTTGCCGTCGTTATTGGCGCTGTTGTAAGTGCCGTCGGTGTTGTACGAGCCTGCTTCAAAGCCGTGCATGAAGCCGTCGTTGGAGCCGTCGTATACCACGTTCAAGCGTGAGGCTTCAGCCGTGGTGAATTGCGGATAGGTCTGCGCGCCCGTACCATTTTCGGCCGCGGTATTGGTGGGGTAGAGCAAGTCCGACCAGGTCGCCGAGTAGGGCGCGTTGGGCGCACCTACCCACGTGGGGCTGGAGTCAATGATGTCGCCCAGGATGCTGGTGCGGTCCCTGAATACCTGCGCACCGGTGGCAACGCCCGTGCTGGTGGGCACTTCATCGGTGCGCGTGCCCGTGAGGAAGGCAAGGCGGTTGGAGCCGTTGCTGTCGCCCGCGTTGAGGGCGGCCTGCTCGGCGTTGCTCAGGTTACCCCAGGTCAGTGTTTCGCCGGAAGCGGCCGAGTCATTCCAGGTGAGCAAGGTGCGCGAGGCTTCCGCCGTCATGCCGGTTGCACCGGTGCTGGTGCAATTGCCGCCGGTCAACACGCACGAAGCATCCCAATTGTAGGTGGAGCTGATCGACACGACGCCGTTGTTGACGACAAGGTTCTGCGAGGTCAGCTGACCCCACCAGTTATTGGTGTGGTAGGAGGCCAGGTACACCTGGGTGCCCGTTTGCACTTCGCCGGCCTGCGTCACGTTAACGCCCGCGGAGCTGGCTGCCTGATCGGAAGGCGTTACCTGGAAACAGGTGATTTCGTGGACATTGTTGCTGCCGCCGGTGGACCCGCCAAAGCCGAAGTAAAGGTTGGAGGGGAGTGCCGGATTGGATGTCGTAATGGCGGTGGGCGGCAGGATGGTTTGGTAACTGCCGCCGTTATAGCTGTACTGCAGGCTCAACATGCTGTTGGGCGATGGCGTAATGGTCAGCTTGTAGGCGATCGGCGTGGCTTTGGTGCGTGTCGATACGCTTTCATTGGCGATGGGATTGTTGGTGCCGCCCGCCGTATACGGAAGAATGGCCGAGCCGCCCACAATGGCCGTGTAGTCCGGGAACCAGGGGTAAATGCTGGAGCTTTGCGTCAAGGACGTACACACATTGCTGCCGCTGCTGCCGATGCTCACCGAGCCATAAGCGGTGCCGCTGGAGTAGTTGCCCGAGCAGCTGGACGTCGCATACAGGGTGCCTCCCGAGGACGTGTTGGACGGCGCTCCTGAGGTGGCATTGAATGTGTTGGTGGTCCCATAGCTAAGCGTGCCCGTGGAAATGCCGCCCGCGGTCTTGTTGTTGCTGTTGGTCGATGACGTCAGCTGTTTGCAACTGTTATTTATCTTCGTATAGATGTTGGTGTTCGATCCGAATGGTGGAAGGTTTATGGATGAACCGGAGGTGGTATAGGCGGTGGAAGAAGAACACGTTGACCCCGAGTACAGCTTTGTGCCGCTGGACACGCTGGTTGAAACCGTGTTGATCGGCGACGCACTGCCGTAGGTATCGGTTTGATAGCCGTAGTAAGTCGTGGTTTGCGCGTTGTTCCCGTTACCGGAGGTATAGGTGTAATTGGTAATGCTGCTGCTGACGGTGTAGGAGTACGTCCCGACGGTAGCGGTATTGCCGCTGTTGGACGTGGTGGACGTATACGTTTTGCCGGTATAGATGCCGTTGTTCTGGCACGTGCTCTGCACGTTCGAATCGGTGGCGCCCGAATTTACACTCTGCAATGCCGTCAACGTGACATTGCCCCATGCGCGCAGGCCGATGCGCTGGGGCTGGTATTCAGGGCCGCTGCCGGAGGCTATGGAGCCACTGGTGCTGCTGCCCCAGGTGCCATTTGCGGCCGAACCCGTCCCCGTATTGTCGCCGGCATTGAGGAAGTTGCCGTACTCGTCGATGCCCAGGCCCAGATAGGCGCTGGGCATGCCGTTGTAGTGATTGGCGGGGATGCTGATCGAGGAATTGCCTGAGCTGTTGTTGACGTTCGAGCATGAATACGCAAGGCTGCCGCCGAAAGCGCCAAGCTGATAGGGGTTGGTTCCGCCCGGCGTTCCGGTGGGATAAATGGACGAAAGCAAGTAGAAGCCAATACCGTCCGCGCCATCCGCCGCGGCACCGCCGGAATTGCCGTTGTAGGTATAAGTGGTAAAGGTAATCTGCAGGCCCGATGCCGTGGAATAAGGCGTCTGGTCGACAATGGCGCCGGCTTCATTGTTTATCGCATCGGTCAAGCGCAATGCGCCAGAGCCGGAGGTATCGGTGATGTTGGTACAAGCGGGAATTTTTCCGCCCAGACTGTTGGTGGCGCCGTTGCCCGCGGTCATGCAGGCGTTACCGTAAGCGAGCCAGTCCAACTGCGGTTGCGTACCGGTGAAGCTATCTTGGATGACGGTTTGCGCCGAGGCCGGCGACGGTAGCATCGCGATGCCGAGCGTGGCGACAAGGCCGGCAATTAAAGCTTTCGCGCGTGGCGAGAACGTGGCTTTCATTACAGGCCCCCAAGGTTCTTGGTATTGGTCGTCAGTTCATAGGTGCTTTGTACAACCGCCACGGCGTTGCTATTGCCGCCATACCCAAGGGCGGTAACCTGGTAAACCTGTCCCAGGCCGTCGGTCGATAAGCCCAGATAGCGCAGATAAACTTGCGGATACGCGTAGTAGCTGCTGCTGCTGCCGCCCGTCGTGGAGATGGTGGGGCTATTGGTCATCGTCGAATAGACCATGCCATTGGTGAGCGTCATGGGCTTGGTGGCCGTCGGGGATGCGATGCTCACGGCATTGGTGCAGATGGTCGGGGTGGTAATGACCGCCGTGCAACTAGAGCTTTGCGGTATCGAATTGCCGTTGGTGTCGTTTTGCAGAAGGTACTCGCCGTACTCTAGCGTGCTTTGCGCCATCTGGAAGGCGCGCGACTTTTCCTTCGTGTTCGCGGCCATCAATTCCTGTTCGGTAAAGCTGTGGTACATGCCGATGGCCAGAAACGTCAGGACAAGCAGCATCAACAGACTGGCAATCAGTATGTAGCCGCCTTCAGCGCGATGCTTGATGTGGTTTGCGTAGGTCATAGCGAAGTCGAGATAGGTTGTTCAACGGCGATGGAACGACTGACCAGGGGAAGCTGCGCCACGGTCTGGCCGGGTTGCCCGTACCACGGGTTGTTGAAGGTCAACTGGACCACTACGGAAAAAACCTTGTTCCAGTCGCTGTTGGCCTGGACCTGATCGGCGGTCATGTATTGCAGCGCTGTATCGTCTCCCTTGGTGTCGATGCCGTAGAGCACGGTCATGTTGTAGACACTACTGGTGATGATGGACTGCCACGTTGTGCCGCCGTCGCTGGAGCATTGCAGCTGGTTGTTGTTGATCTGGTAGGTATTGACCACCAGCGTGCCCGTGGCCTCGATCTGGCCTTGGCAATCGAGGGTTGGATTGGCGCTGGTTTTATCGGCGATAAAGCGAACCGAAAGCGACTCGCCGGCAGTGGTGCCGTCATGTGTACCGTAAATAACCTGGCCGACGGTGGCAAACGATCCGCTGACGGGAAACGAATTGCTTAGTGAGTAAAGCGGGTTGGGCGGCGTTGCCGAATAGTTGAGGTAGATCGGGTAGTAGCCGCCCGTCTGCACGGTATTGGCCATGGTGGTCAAAGCCATGCGCTCATCGTCCTGCAATTTCGCAAGCTGCGATTGCGCGCCGAAGGTCTGGCGTGTCTGAAACCACATCTGGAACAGCCCGGCGATAAGAAAGGCGCCGATAAGCATCGCGATCATCAGCGAAATAAGGCTCAGGCCGCGTTGGTGGGCAGGAAGCTTATGCATGATGGCCACTAGTAGTATTGGTGGTTGGAAATCTGGTTGGTAATCGTGTAACCAACCGTAGCGGCAGTAGCCGGCGAGGTATCTTGCGTACCGCTGTTGAGTGCCACCGAAGACTGCGGCGTCCACGTCACCCGGATAGTGCAAATGACCGGCGCACCAGAAATGCAATTGATTTGCCCCTGCGCGCCGGACATCTGAGCGCTCAATTCCTTGCCCCAGGATTTGAGATCGTAGCTGGCCAGGGCCTGCGGGGTGCAGGTGCTTGAACTGCAATTGGTAGTGATGCCCTCAAGGGTGCTGTCGCTCAAGGTGGAAGACGCTACGGCAAGGCTGGCCGGCGCACTGCCCGCCACCCCCCAATAGCCATAATTGGCCTGCATGGCGTCTGCAATGCTGCGCGCCTGCGCCGCCATCAGCGACTCTTCTTGCGAAGAGTGTGTATTGACGATGGCCGTGGCGCCCATGGCGGCAACGCCGATCAGGCCGATCGAAAGAACGACCACGGCGATCAGCACCTCAAGCAAGGAGAAGCCACGCGATAGACGGGGTGCGATGCGAGTCATGGGCAATTGGCGCCGGTCAGGGTGGTGGAATTGAGCGTGCCGGGCGATGCGTTGGAGGCGATGGTGCTGGTACCTACGCCGGAAACGATCACGCATCGCTGCCAGGTCGACGTATTGCTCGAATCGTGCAGGCTCAGGGCTGTATAGGGCGTGCCGTTGGTGCCGGTGCCGTTGGACGCACCGCCCATGCGGTTGAATTCCAGCAGCGCCACATCTCCGGTGTATGGGCCGGCGACAGCGTCGCTGGCCGATCCGGTAAGCGTGTCGGTACTCAGCGCCGTATGAATATGGACGAGGGTATCGCCGGTGGTGTTGAAGGTCTGGTTATTCCCCGCATCGGTGAAAACGATCCAGCCGGTTGCCCAATTGTTGCTTCCGCTGCAGCTTGGCGTAGCCGCAGTCGGCGCGGCAGACGGGCAGATGACCACCGAAAGGCCCGATGAAATGGCGGTGGAGCGTGCCACCTCCACGTCATTGGCAAGATCGTTGATCTCGCCCGCCATCCGGTTTTGGGTCGTGACGCTCTTGTACTGCGGCATGCCGTAGAGCATGAAGATCGCGATGATCCCAATGACGACAACCAGTTCGATCAAGGTGAAACCGGTCGCGGTAGTTCGGTACGGACGCGCTGTGCGCATACATCTTCCCCTCTGGAACGACCGGGCTGGCCCCGTCTGCGCTGGCGGTGCCCGAAAGATCGTTTGATACCCCTTTAAAGACCCCGCAGGGATGGTCTCCTTCGTTGCCAGCTCGTCCTGGGCGGCGATGGCCATCCCGCGGAAAAACTAAACGGACAGAAGTCAATCCCTTGTGGGCTCATTCTAGGGTAGGCCTATGCCTACAAGATATGCCGTTCGTCGGGAAACCATGGCCGCCCGTCGGCGGAACTATGACGTGCGTCAAGAAATCGCCGGGGCATTCCGGCCGGCGAAACATGCGAATGCGGGAGCGCGGGGTGGGCAAAATCGGTCGTTGAAACCGGGGCGCCCGCCAAGGTGGAATGCGCAGGGCAACCCTTATGGCGCCGCGCCCCGGGTTCCCTATAGGTTGGACCACATCCTCAGCAGGTTGTGATAGCAGCCGGTAAGGTGCGTGCGCGCCGATTCATCCGCGCCGGTGGCGGCCAGCCGCTGGATCGCGCTATCCAGATCGAACAACAAGGTGCGCTGGCCGTCGTCACGCACCATGCTTTGCACCCAGAAAAAACACGCCAACCGGGTTCCCCGGGTGACGGGGTTGACGCGGTGCAGGCTGCTGGCCGGGTAGAGGATCATGTCGCCGGCGGCGAGTTTGACGGTCTGCGTGCCGTAGGTGTCTTCGATCAACAGTTCGCCGCCGTCGTAGCTATCCGGCGGCATCAGGAAAAGCGTGGCGGAGAGATCGGTGCGGATCTTCTCGCCGGTGCCGGGCAGCAGGCGCACCGAGCCATCGACGTGGCTGCCGAAATGCATGCCGCCTTGATAGCGGTTGAACATCGGCGGATACACGCGATGCGGCAACGCCGCGCTGATGAACAGCGGATGCCGTTCCAGCGCGGCCAGCACAATGTCGCCCAGCTCCCGCGCGAGGGGTGAACCTTCCGCGATCTGCTGGTTCTGCTTGACGTGGATGCCCTGGTGCCCGGCGGTGACGCGCCCGTCCACCCATGGCGCATCGCCGGCATCCAGCTGACGGTGGAAATGCGCCAGTTGTTCGTGGTTGAGCAGGGCGGGCACGTGCACCAGCATTGCGCTGTACTCCGTCAGAATTTATAGGTGAACGTCACCATTTCGGTGCGGCCGATGCCCGGTACCGAACGGCCGCCGTCCGACTGGATCAATGCATCGAAATAGCGCTTGTCGGTGAGATTGATCACGTTGAGGCGGATGTCGTAATGCGGCTGATGGTACGCCAGGGTGGCATCCCAGCGCGTGTAGCCGCCGACGCTGACCATGTCGGTGTTGGCCGCGTAGCGTTGCGACATGTAGGTGGGGCCGCCGCCTGCTTCCCAGTTTTGCGCGAAGGTGTAGGTCGTCCAGGTGGTAAAGGTGTTGCGTGGCGTATTGGCCGGGACGTTGCCCTGGGTGCCGTCCACCGCCTTGACTACCTTGCCGTCCATGTAGCTGTAGCCGGAGAAGATCTGCCAGTTCTTGGTGATGTGTCCGACTGCGCCCAATTCCGCGCCGCGCACGCGAATGTCACCGTCCAGCGTGTATTCGCCGGACGAGGTTTCCGAGCGCGCGTTGGTTTGTTCGAGGTTGTACAGTGCCGAGGTGATCGACAGCGTATCGTCCAGCAGATTCCACTTGCCGCCGATCTCGTAGGAGCGGTTTTTCTCCGGTGCCAGATCCTGCGTGCCGTTGGTGAGCGTGAGCTGCTCCAGCGAGGGATCGAACGAGGTGCCGTAGGAAACGTAGTAGGACTGCTTCTCGCTGGGCTGGTAGATCACGCCGCCGCGCACGCTGGTGAAGTACACCGTCTGCTGCGCGTAGGACGGCAGCGACACCGTGTTGCTGATGTGCGCGTCAAATTCGTCGCGACGCACGCCTGCGACCACCATCCATTGATCGTTGAGCCGGATCGAATCGTTGGCGTACACCGCCGCGGTCTTGCCGACCGATTGCGCATGGTTGCCGACAGTCGTGGTGACATTGGACGGCGTGGCTTCCTGCACGGGATCGACCAGCGAGAGCAGCGGCAATCCGTTGCGCGTATAACCTTGGTTGTCGTAAGTCTCGCGCGCCAGTTCCACGCCGGTGACCAGCGTGTGCTGCAGGCTGCCGGTGTCGAACTTGGTGGTGAGGTCGGTCTGGCTGTCCAGGATCTTGTCGTGGATGACGCGGTCGTGGCTGGCCAATTGCACGAACAGATCCTGCAGCGGCAGGTCGGTGGGATTGCCCAGCGTCTTGTTGAGCGTCACGCCGCCGGCGGTCACTACGCTGTTGGCGGCGGTTTCGCGTGCATCGGTGGTGTAGTCGCTGTAGTCGAGCTGGCTGCGCAGGTTCATGTTGTCGGAGAAACTGTGCTCGATGCGCGCGTTGAATTCGTTGACGTACTGGTTGGTGCGGTCGTCGGTGAGGCCATACCAGTTGCGGTAGCTCACGTCCGCCGGATGGCCGTTGACCGGCGGCAGGCCGTAGTCGGGCATGTCGTGGTTGCGCTGGATCAGCGCGGACAAGGTGATCTGCGTGGGCGTGCCGATGCCAAAGCGCACGGAGGGGGCGATGCCGCTGTCCTGGTTCTCCTGCACGTTGCGGGTGGTCTGCATGTCCTGGCCGTACACATTTACGCGCACGGCCGAGGTGGCCGACAGCGGCTCGTTGATGTCGGCGGTGGAACGGAAGCGGTCGCTGGTGCCGACGGTGGCGGTGATTTCGCCGAACGGGGTCAACTGCGGTTCCTTGGATACCTGGTTGATCACCCCGCCAGTCGAGCCGCGGCCGAACAGCATGGACGAGGGGCCCTTGAGCACCTCGATCGCCGACAGGTCGAAGGTGTCGCGATAGTACTGACCCGGGTCGCGGAAACCGTCGAGGTAGATGTCCGTGCGCGCCGTGAAGCCGCGCAAATTGATGTTGTTGCCGATCTGGCCGCCTTCGGCACCGCCGATGGTGATACCCGGGACATTGCGCAGCGCATCCTGCAGCGAGGTCGCGCCCTGGGCCTCCATCAGGTCGCGATTGACCACCACCACGGTTTGCGGAATGTCGCGCAGGGAGGTGGGGATCTTCGCGCCGACGGTGGAGGTGTCGGTGTCGTAGTCGTTGCCCAGCACGCTACCGGTCACATGTACGGAGTCGAGCGTTTCGGGCTTGCCGGGATTGGGCGGCTGCGTAGCGGGGTGGGTGCTGTTGCTGGAGGGGCTGGCGGGGTTGGAGCTGGTGCCGGTGCTGGTGGTTTGCGCATGGCCCAGGGCGGGAACCGTGAGGGCCAGAAGCAGGGCAGCTTGAAGGGGAGATGTGCGGAAATGGGCGGGCATGGTGGGCTATCAATAAGTTGAAGGGAGCCCGAACAACGTGGTTGGCTCGCATGAATGGGCCGCCAGGCGCGCTGCCCGCGACCACCTCCATCCCGCTTGCTGCCCCATCACGTTCGAGTAAATGCGAATCGTTGTTATTATCACATGCTATTACAAAGTTGTGAAGATGGCCTCCGGCACAGCCTGGTAGGCCTCGCCGGCGCGTGGCGCAAAAAAAGCCCCACATGTGGCCATGTGGGGCTTCGGACTTTCCAACCGCGGCCGATAGCGCCGCGGGCGCGTGGATTACCAGATCTTCACTTGCTTGTCGCCGGAGCGGACCATCGGGTCGGTCGGCTTGCACTGGAAGGCTTCGGCGAAGGCGGTCATGTTCGACGGTGCGCCGATCGCGCGCAGCGATGCGGGTGCGTGCGGGTCGATGTTCAGGTACAGCAGTGCCTGCTTCTCGCGCGTGTTGTTGCGCCACACCCGTGCCCAGCTCAGGAAGAAGCGCTGGTCCTGGGTGTAGCCGTCGATCTTCTCCTGCGCTTCGGACGGGTTTTTCTTCAGTGCGTCCTGCAGCGCCTCATAGGCCACATTGAGGCCGCCGAGGTCGGCGATGTTCTCGCCCAGGGTCAGCTGGCCGTTGACGTGCACGTCAGGCTTGTCCTTGAGTGGCGCGTAATCGTTGAACTGCTCGACCAGCTTGCCGGTGCGTTCCTTGAACTTCGCCTTGTCTTGCGCCGTCCACCAGTCGGCCTTGTTGCCGTCACCGTCGAACTGCGATCCCTGGTCGTCGAAGCCATGGCTGGATTCGTGGCCGATCACCGCGCCGATGCCGCCGTAGTTGATCGCGTCGTCGCCGTTGGCATAGAAGAACGGCGCCTGCAGGATCGCGGCCGGGAAGTTGATAGTGTTGGTGCTGGGGTCGTAGTAGGCGTTGACCGTCTGCGGCGTCATGCCCCACTCGGTGCGGTCGGTCGGCTTGCCGATGTGGCCGATGTCCCAGTCGTAGTTGAATTTGGCGGCGGCCATCACGTCGCCGTAGAAATTGCCCTGTTTGACATCCAGGCCGTCCCAGCTGCGCCAGTGGTCCGGATAGCCGATCTTGGGCAGGAACTTGTTCCACTTGTCGATCGCCTTCTGCTTGGTGGCATCGCTCATCCAGTCCAGATGCTCGATACGATCCTTCAGCGCGGCGCGCACGTTGGTCACCAGCTCTTCGGCGCGCTGCTTGGCTTCGGGGGTGAACTCCTTGGCCACGTACAGCTGGCCCAGCGCTTCGCCCATGGAGCTGTTGACCGTGCCGAGCACGCGTTTCCACAGCGGCTTCTGTTCCGGCTGGCCGGCGAGGGTCTTGCCGTAGAAGTCGAAGCGATTGTCCTGGAAGGCGGTGCTGAGGTACGGCGAGGCATCGTCGACCGCGTGGAAGCGCAGGTATGCCTGCCACTGCGCGATGGGTGCCGAAGCGAGCAGCTTGTCGAATTCGGCGAAGAACTTCGGCTGCGACAGCGAGAAGCCCTTGTCGATGGTCAGGCCCTGGGCGCTGAAGAATTTCTCCCAGTTGAAGTGCGGCGTCACCTTGTCGGCCTGACCCACACTGACGAAGTGGTATTCGTTATCCAGGTCGCGCAACTCGGTGGGCGAGAGCGAGCTCTTGGCCAGTTGGGTTTCGAACGCCAGCACTTCGTCGGCCTGCTTCTTGGCGTCCGCATCGGTCACACCTACCAGGGTCAGCGACTTGGCGATGTAGGCCTTGTACGCCTCGCGGATGTCGGCCTGCTTGGGATTGGTGTAGTAGTCGGGTGTGGGCAGGCCCAGGCCCGACTGGTTGGCGAAACCGATCTGGATCTTGGCGTCCTTGAAGTCGGCGCCGGAGCCGAAGTTGAACACTTGCTGGTCGCCTTGGGCGAAGCTGTCGTCGATGAAGGACACGACGTCGGCGCTGTTCTTGAGCGCGGCGATCTTGTCCAGCTGCGGCTTGATCGGGTCGAAGCCGGCTTTGTCGCGCGCATCCTGGTCCATGCCGGCCTGGTACAGGTAGCCGATCTTCTGCTCGATCGAGCCAGCCTTTGCCTGCGCGACGTTCTTGGCAGCGGCATCGACGATGTCGTGCTGGGTGTTGAGGCTCTTTTCGGCCAGCTGGTCAAACGCGCCCCAGCGGGTGCGGTCGTTCGGAATCGGGTTGGCGGCGATCCACTTGGCGTTGACGAAACCGTTGAAGTCCTGGCAGGCGTTGATGCCGTTATCCAGCTCGGCCACGTTGAAGACGCTGGTCGGCTTGGCGGCGCTGGCGGCGGTGGACGCGGCGGCCGGGGCGGCCGGGGCGGTGGAGGCGCGGGCCGGCGCAGGGGCGGGGGCCTGGGCCGACTCCTGCTTGCCGCAGGCGGCCAGTGCCAGGGTGACGCTCGCGGCGAGCACCAGAGGCTTCAAGTGTTTGTAGGTCATGGATATCCCTCGATGGTTTCAACGAATCGCCCGCAGGCGCGGTGGTTGTGCCGGCCGTTCCTGTGGAATGTCCCCGTATCCCGGCCATGACCGCCCAAGCTAGGCCATAGGTCATGAGCGCCACAGTGTCAAAGGTCAGGGGTCGTGCAGGTGGACCGGAAGGACAGCGGTACGCCATCGCCGAAACATCTTCGGACGGCCCCTGCAAGCAGGCGTTTGCGGCCTACTTCGTACCAAGAATCCCCAACTGCGCGGCATCAAGCCGCAGTACTGGATACGCACCGACGTTCTGCACGGTGTACCAGGGCGAACGCTCGAAGAAGAACGCCAGTCGCGCACGGCTGTCGGCGGCGAACGCGGGGTCGTCGTGCAGCTTCTGCTCGAACTCGGTCTTGAGCTTGGGATCCTTGGCCAGCATGTCGCGCGCCAGTTTTTCCAGCACGCGCGGTTCGCCGTATTCCTTGGTCTCGAAAATGGCGTTAAGGAAGCCCCAGCGCAGCAGCGAATCGGGTGCCTGCGGTTCCAGCAACGCGATGGCGACGTTGGCGGCGCGCTGGTTCATCGGCACGATCACCGAGCCTGCCGGCAGCGTCACCTCCGTGGGCACCGCACGCAGGGTGAAGCTGCGCAGCATCAGGCGGCCTTCGAACGGCTTGCTGGCCCATTGCGGATCGTCCAGCCGGTAAGCGGTGGCATCCACCTGCTTCATCGGATGGCCAATGCGGCGATACGCGATGCCGTGTTCGTCGAGCTTCTGGATGATGGACGTCCATTCGCCGGGCACCACATAGGCGGCCGGCGGCGTGATCGAAAGATCCGGCAGCAGCTTGTTCCAGTTGTCGATGCGGTAGGTTTGCGGCCGCGTCGGATCGTACTGGATCCAGATGTCGTTGGAGATCTCGCTGTGCGTCTGCGTAAACGCATAGCCTTTCAGCTCGTACGGCGTGGGGACAGGATCAAGCTTGAACGTCAGCGGCACCCGCGCGGTGGGATCCTGGGCTCGCGCGATGGTGTCGGCATCGGCCTTGGCGGTGGCGGCAAGCAACGCGCCGGGGTCGCGGTCGATGTCCTCAAGTAGCAGGTGCACCAGATCATAGACCGCGTAGACGCGCACCGCGTAGGACTTGAGCATGTGCGTTTCGATCAGCAATGCCGGGCGGTTTTGCAGCGCGGCGTAGCCGGTGGAGAAGCGTGGGCCGGAACCGAAATTCTCGATGCCCTTGCGCGGGTCGCGGCCGTCCTTGAATTCCAGGTAGATCGAGGCGAGATGGCCGTGTTTTTCATACGCCGGCATGGCTTCGTCCACGATGGTCTTGTGCTGCCATGCGTCGATCGCCGGATCGAGCTTGTGCGGATCCTCGGTGTACCAGGTCAGGTCGTACTGGTAATCGGCGCCGTCGGTGGTGTGCACGTCGATGAGGAAATCCGGCAGCCACTTCTGCCACAGCTTCAGCCACGCCTGCATTTCCGGTGCGTCGGCCTTGATGTAGTCGCGGTTGAGGTTGAGGTATTGCGACTGGGCGCGAAAGCCCATGCGCTCGGGGCCGTTCTGGTTGATGCGGTTGTACGGCGAGCTGTTTTCGTGGCCGTCCACGCTGAAGACCGGGATGTACACCAGCACCACGCGATCGAGCAGGTGCGGATACTTGTCGGTGACGGCGATATCGCGCAGCAGCATGAGGCCTGCGTCCTTCCCCTCGATTTCGCCGGGATGGATGCCCGCCTGCAGCAACACGATGGGTTTGTGCGCGGCGCGCGCGGCCTCGGGCGTAAAGGTGCCGTCGCTGCTGGCGATCACCACCGTCATCGGCCTTCCGCGTGGCGTGATGCCGAAGGTTTCCAGCTTGATCTTGCCGGGTGCGGCCTGCTGCAAGCGTTCAAGATAGGCCAGCGTCTGCGCGTAACTGGGCGTAGTGCGAAAGTGCGAGGTTTCCGCGGGCGTGGTCCAGTCGGTGTCGTGCGGGCCTGCGGCGTGAGCGCTCATGGCGGTGATTCCCAATACAACCAACAGCAGCCTCGACAATGCGCTCATGCATGATCCCCGGGTGTTTGCGCCGATAACGTGCCGGGCGGCGCCGGCAAGGTTTCCGGTGCCACCGCACCGCCGGAAATGATGAAAGCCATGGCCTGGTCCATGGTCCAGTCGGTGGGCGTCAGTTCTTCCACCGGCACCACTTCCAGATAACCGCCGGTGGGATTGGGCGTAGTGGGAATGTAGACGGCGGCCATCTCGCGGCCGGTGCCTTCCTCGATCATCACGCGCGTGACCAGGCCCACCACCTTCATGCCCTTGCGCGGAAAATCCACCAGTACCACGCGTTGCAGCCCGCTGGGTTTCTTCTGCAGCACCGCCATCAGTTTCTTGGTGCCGCCATAGATGGTCTGCACCAGCGGAATACGCTGCAGCAGGGTGTCGAAGGCATGCAGCAGGCGCTGGCCGATCACGCGGGTGGCGAGAAAGCCGATCAGGTACAGCGCGGTCAGCGTAAGCAGCAACGCCAGCGCGTAGATCATCCAGCTTTGATTGAGCTGCGCGGCGATGCGCGGCTCCCACAGATTCAGGGCCGCGACCACGCCGGCCACCAGCGGCGCGCCCAGGTCGGCGAGCAAGTTGAATATGAATTTGAAGACCAGCCAAGTGACCCACAGCGGCAGGAAGGTCAGTAGTCCGGTAAATAGATAACGTTTCAGGCGAAACCGCGACATGGGGGCTACGGGCGGCAGGAGGGGAGGCTCATTGTAGGGGACCGGCACTGGCGCACATAAGGATGGGCAACCGTTACGCAAAAACGGCATCGGACACTTGGGCGGGTGGGGTGCCCGGGACACCATCGCGCGTTCGGGACGCCAACGCGGAGTTGAACATCGACGGCGGCATCCTTCCCGCCGCGCCGCGATGCCGGCGATGGATGCCTAGGGGTGCTCTGATTAATTCTTGGCAGGTGTCACCAGCGCTGTCTGTTCGCAGGCCACAGGGCCATCGGCGCCGGCAGACGGGCTGTCTGTCAAGACGATGGACCGAAGGCGTGCGGACAGACAGGGCGGGCCCCAGCACTTTGAATTTTACTTGATGGGGCCAAGCACTAGTCAGAGCATCCCTAGCGCTCGCGCGGTTTCAGGCGCACGTAGATCTGCTTGCGCACGAGTGCGACAACTTCGCCGCTGTCGGTCTTGAGCGGGATCTCGAACCAGCGCAGCACTTTCTCGCCGCCGGCGGCCGCGGCGCGCAGTTCGTCGATCACACCCGGTTCGAGTTTGAAGTGCGCGTAGACGTCGGCGCGTCCGGGTGCGACAAAATCGATCGCGCCGGCCTTGTCCCACACGTAGTGGTCCTTGCCCAGGTGCTGAAGGATCAACAGCATCCAGAACGGATCGGCCATCGCGAACAAATTGCCGCCGAACTGCGTGCGCACGTAGTTGCGGTTCCAGGGGCGCAGGCGCAGCACCACGCGCGCCTCGGTGTAGTGTTCATCCAGGCTGAGCAGGCGAATGCTGTTGAAGAAAAACGGCGGCCAGAGGTTCAGCAGCCGGCGGAAGGTGGCGGCGCGCATCGAAGCATCCAGGGAGGGGCTTCGCGCAGCCTACCATACTCATCCGTATGGATGCTGCCGCCCTGGTGCGAAAGCCCTTTGCAGCGTTTAGAACAGCAGCGAGGCCATGCGCCGGCGATAGCGGCTCACCAGTTCGGCGTCATCGAGCGTATTGAAAGCCGCCAGCAGGCGTTTCTTGGCGTGGCCTTCGTTCCAGTCACGGGCTTTCTCCAACAACAGCAGCCAATGCTCAAGACCTGCGCCAGGATCGTTGCCAAGCAGCAGGCGCACCCCTAGCAGGTCGTGCGCTTCCCAGTCCTGTGGGTTGGCCTGTACGCGATGTTGCAGCGTTTCCAGCGCGGGTGCGCCTTCGAGCGAACGGGCAAGATCGAGCTGGTTGCGCAGGCGAACCGCGCGCGCGTCCGTGGCGAGATGGGCGGGCAGGGCATTGAGCTCGGTTTCAGCCGCCGATGCTTGGCCCGCTTGCGCCAGCGCAATGGCCAGGTCGAGCTTGAGTTCGGCGCGTTCCGGTTCGGCGGCCATCGCCTGTTGCAGCCGGTTGATGGCCTGTTCGGGGGATTCGGGCAACGCTTGTTCGGGCGCTTCATCGGCAGCGCCGTCCAGCGGCTGCAGGTGGCGGGAAAGGAACTCGCGCAGCTGACCCTCGGGCAGGGCGCCGGCAAAGCCATCCAAAATCTGCCCGTCTTTGACCAGCATGACGGTGGGAATGCTGCGGATGCCAAATACGCCCGCCAAATCCTGGTTCTTGTCCACGTCTACCTTGCCCAGGCGGAAGGCACCGTTGTATTCGTTGGCCAGCTTTTCCAGCATCGGCCCCAGCGATTTGCACGGACCGCACCAGGTCGCCCAGAAATCCACCAGGACCGGGGTGTCGAGCGACGCCTGCAGCACCTCGGCTTCGAAGTTGTTCTGATCCACATCGAAAATATGCGAGGTCACGGTGGCGTTCACAAACAGGCTCCCAAGATTGTCCCCCGACACATCGGGGCTTGGCCGAGCATATCAAGGGATGCTGACAGACAGGACCGACCTTGACCGATCAAGGGAAACCCATTCAGGCGATGCATGCGCATCATGCCGCCTACCTAAAATGGATCAGGGCGCATTTGGTGCAGGCACGGTCATCGAGGATTTGCGAGAATCGCGAACATGAGTCAACCCATTACCCGCGCCGACGACACCCAGCAAGCGTTCGCCTCGGCGCTGCTGATCTGCGAGCACTGCGATACGGTCTATCGCCGCCGTCCGCTGGCGCGGGGTGAGGTGGCGCGCTGCCAGCGCTGCCACGCGGTGCTGGAGCGACACCAGCGGATCGGGCTGGATGCCATGTTCGCGCTGGTGCTGACGGTGATGGTGGTGTTCGTGCAGGCCAATGTCTGGCCGATCATCACGCTGGGGCTCAATGGCACGCAGATCCATGCCACGCTGTGGGGCATCATCATCATGATGTGGGAGCGGCAGTCGCAGATCGTGGCGGTGCTGGCCGCGGGCACGCTGTTCTTTTTCCCGCTGTGCAAAATGCTGCTGCTGGGCTGGCTGCTCGCCTACGGGCGGCGCGGACGGCGCGCGCCCGGCTTCCGGCGTCTGATGGTGATCCTGCACTACATCGCACCCTGGACGATGAGCGAGGTATTCGTGCTTGGCATCCTGGTGTCGATCGTCAAGGCGCAATTGTATTTCGACGTCACCGCCGATGCCGGGGCGTTTGCCTATGCCGCGCTGGCGCTTTTGATCACCGTTTTTTCCGGCATCGACATGCGTCAGTTGTGGGACAAGATCCCGCAGGCCGCGCCATGAGCCGCGCATTGCCGCGCGCGCACGAGCTGGGCTTGATCGGTTGCCATGTCTGCGGACTGGTCTGCCGCGACACCGGTTTGCCGGAAGGGGTCTGTCCGCGCTGCGAGAGCGCTTTGCACCGGCGCGTGCCGGGCAGCCGCGCGCGCACCTGGGCGCTGCTGATCGCCGCGTTCATTTTCTACATTCCGGCCAACTTCCTGCCGATCATGCGCACGGCGAGCCTGGGCGACGCCGACGACAACACCATCCTGAGCGGCGTCGTGGAGCTGTGGGTGAAGGGCTCGCCCGACCTTGCGGTTATCGTATTCACGGCCAGCATCGTGGTGCCGATGCTGAAATTCCTGGTCATGGCTACCTTGCTGCTGACCGTGCATTGCGGCACCAACTGGGCGCGCACGCAGCGTGCGAAGCTGTACCGGCTGGTGGAGCTGATCGGCTACTGGTCCATGCTGGACGTATTCGTCGTATCGCTGCTCACCGCGCTGGTGCAGTTTGGGTTTTTCAGCGAGGTGGAGCCTTTGCCGGGCGTGGTTTATTTCGGCCTGACCGTGGTACTTACCATGCTGGCGGCGATGAGTTTCGACCAGCGCCTGATCTGGGATTGCAAGGACGAAGATGACTGACCAAACCAAACCAAGTATCCAGGGCGACCTGCCCGAACCGGTGGTGCGGCGGCGTCGCGTCAGCCCCTCGCTGATCTGGCTGGTGCCGGCGGTGGCGGCGCTGGTGGGCCTGTCGCTGGTCATCAATGCCTGGGTGCAGCGCGGCCCGGTCATCTACATCAGCTTCCAGACCGCCCAGGGCCTGGAGCCCGGCAAGACGGTGGTGAAATACAAGGACGTGGTGGTCGGCAAGGTGACCACCATCCGCCTCACGCCCGATCATCACAAGGTGATCGTCAAGGTCGACCTGGAGAAAAGTGCGTCCAGCATCGCGGTGTCCGATTCGCGCTTCTGGGTGGTGCGTCCGCGCATCGGGCTGGGTGGCGTGTCGGGCATCGATACGCTGCTGTCCGGTTCCTTCATCGGCGTGGACGTGGGCGATTCCACGCAGCCGCAAACCGACTTCACGGGCCTTGAAAATCCGCCCTCGGTGACGCACGACGCGCAGGGCCGCAGCTTCATCCTGCAATCGGGCGACCTGGGCTCGCTGGATATCGGTTCGCCGGTGTATTTCCGGCGTATCCAGGTGGGGCGTGTCGCTTCCTATCGGCTCAATGACGACGGCAAGGGCGTCTCGCTGCAGATCTTCATCGAGCACCCCTACGACAAATTCGTGACCGCCGATTCGCGCTTCTGGAATGCCAGCGGCGTGGATGTGTCGCTGGGTGCCGACGGCCTGAAGCTCAACACGCAGTCGCTGGCCACGGTGCTGGCCGGCGGGGTTGCGTTTCTCGATGCGCCGGGTCCTCACCCGAACACCGCCTCGGCGGCGGAGAACGCAAGCTTCACCTTGTTCGACACGCAAGATAAAGCGATGGCGCCGCCGGATGGCCCGCCGCATTACATCCGCATGCGCTTCGACCAGCCCGTGCGTGGCTTGGCCGTGAACGCGCCGGTGGAATTCCTGGGCATCAACATCGGCAACGTGGTGTCGATCCGCATGGATTACGACCAGAAGACCGGACGCTTCCCGATCTACGTCGGCGCGGTGGTGTATCCGGATCGCCTGGGCAAGGCGCACGAAAAACTGCTCGCGCAGGCCAAGTCCAAAGGCGACAACGACGATCTGTCGCACATGATGGGTACCTTGGTGGCACACGGCCTGCGCGCGCAGGCGAAAGTCGGCAATCTGCTGACCGGCCAGTTGTTCATTTCGCTCGATTTCCTGCCGAACCCGCCCAAGGCCACCTACGATCCGGATGCGCGGCCGATCGAAATTCCCACCGCGCCGGGCAATTTCGACAAGCTGCAGGAGCAGCTGGCGCAGATTGTGGACAAGCTCCAGAAGATTCCCTTCGACAGCATCGGCAACAACCTCAATAATTCGCTGGCCGAGCTCGATAAGACGCTCAAGCAGGTCAACGGCGAGGTGCTGCCGGCGTTCCGCAACACGCTCAAGGGCGCCAACCAGACCCTCGGTACGGCCAACAGCGCCTTGTCCGCCGACTCGCCGCTGCAGCAGAACCTTGGCAGCACGCTGGAGCAGCTGCAGCGCATGGCCCGTTCGCTGCGCGCGCTGACCGATTACCTCAGCGCCCATCCCAGTGCGCTGATCCGTGGCCGCGGCGCCGATGCGCCGCCGGCACAGACCGCCCCGGCGCCCGCCGCCGCACCTGCCGCCACGCCATCGCAAGGGAGCAAGCCATGATTCGTGTACGACCTGTGGTGGCGGCGCTCGCTGCGGCGGCCTTGGCGGCGTGTTCCTCTGCGCCCGTGCACTACTACACGCTGGTTCCCGCGCCGGACACCGCACCGGCCGCCGGCGGCGTGCCGCCGGCGTCGTTCCAGTTCCAACTGCTGCCCGTCGGCGTTCCGGCGCAGGACGACGTGCCGCAGCTGGTGGTGCGCCAGGGCGGGCAGGCGGTGGACCTGCTCGATGGCGAGCGCTGGATCGCGCCATTGGCCGACGAAGTGCGCAGTGCATTGTCGGCGGACCTGTCGCGCCGCTTGCATGCGCAGGACATCAGCGGCGGTTTGTCCGTGGATGGCAAGCCGGTGTTGCGCATCAAGGTCGATGTGAACCGGTTCGATTCCTCGCCGGGCAACTATGCGCTGCTGGAGGCCACCTGGACGATCCGCCCGTTGAAGGGCGAGGCCGTCCTGACCTGCAGCAGCCGGATCAACGAGAACGTAGGGGCCGGTTACCCGGGCCTGGTGGCCGGCCATCAGCAGGCGCTGGGCGAACTGGCCGAACAGATCGCGAGTGTGGCGCCATCGCTGGCGGCTGGCAGCGTGCCGGCGTGTCCGGTGCGCTGAGACGCTGTCCCCGGGCGGACGGCGGCCCGTCGTCGCCGACCCACGTGCCAGCCCACGTTTGAGCCCGTTCTGCTAGTCTGCCGCGTTCAGCGCAGCGCATGGCGACGGACGCCCTGCGCTGCCAAAAACGCATAACGGCAGCGGATCATGCAGGACATTCAAGACCAGGGCTCCCCCCACGAATACAACCCGCAGGCGGTGGAATCGGCCGCGCAGCAGTATTGGAACGCGCAGCGCGCGTTTGAGGTGAAGGAGGACCCCTCCCGCCCCAAGTTCTACTGCCTTGCGATGCTGCCGTATCCGTCCGGCGCCCTGCACATGGGCCACGTGCGCAACTACACCATTGCCGACGTCATCAGCCGTTACCAGCGCATGAACGGCAAGAACGTGCTGCAGCCGATGGGCTGGGATGCGTTCGGCCTGCCGGCGGAAAACGCCGCGATCAAGAACAACACCGCGCCGGCCGCGTGGACCTACAAAAACATCGACCACATGCGCACCCAGCTCAAGTCGCTGGGCTATGCCATCGACTGGTCGCGCGAGTTCGCCACCTGCCGCCCGGAGTACTACCGCTGGGAACAGCTGATGTTCACGCGGCTGATGAAAAAGGGCCTGGCCTACCGCAAGAACGCGGTGGTGAACTGGGACCCGGTCGACCAGACCGTGCTCGCCAATGAGCAGGTGATCGACGGCCGCGGCTGGCGTTCCGGCGCGGTGGTGGAAAAGCGCGAGATCCCGCAGTGGTTTCTGAAAATCACCGACTACGCGCAGGAACTGCTCGACGGCCTGGACACCTTGCCGGGCTGGCCCGACGCGGTCAAAACCATGCAGCGCAACTGGATCGGCCGTAGCGAAGGCCTGGAAATCCATTTCCAGGTTGAAAACGAGGCCGAGCCGCTGACCGTGTTCACCACGCGCCCGGACACCCTGATGGGCGTCACCTTCGTGTCGATCGCGGGCGAGCATCCGCTGGCGTTGAAGGCCGCCGAACGCGATCCGAAGCTGGCTGCCTTCCTGGATGAACTCAAGCACGGCGGCATCTCCGAAGCCGAGCTGGAAACGCAGGAAAAGCGCGGCATGGCCACCGGCTTTTTCGCCATCCATCCCATCAGCGGCGAGCAAGTGCCGGTGTGGGTGGCCAACTTCGTGCTGATGGGTTACGGCACCGGCGCGGTGATGGCGGTGCCCGGCCACGACGAGCGCGACTTCGAGTTCGCGCACAAATACCAGTTGCCGATCAAGCAGGTGATTGCGGTTGAAGGCGCCGACGCCGGCTACGATCCGCAACAGTGGAAAGACTGGTATTCGGACAAGACCCGCGCCGACATGCGCGTGGTCAACTCCGGCGAACTCGATGGCAAGAGCTATCGCGAGGCGTTCGATTTCCTGGCCGGCAAGCTGGAAGCCGAAGGCAACGGCCTGCGCCGCGTCAACTGGCGCCTGCGCGACTGGGGCGTGAGCCGCCAGCGCTATTGGGGTTGCCCGATTCCGGTGATCTATTGCCCCACCTGCGAAGCGGTGCCGGTGCCGGAAGACCAGCTTCCGGTGGTGCTGCCCGAAGACGTCGCGTTCTCCGGCGTGCAATCGCCGATCAAGGCCGATCCGGCCTGGCGCAAGACCACCTGTCCCCATTGCGGCGGCCCGGCCGAGCGCGAAACCGACACCTTCGACACCTTCATGGAGTCCAGTTGGTACTACGCGCGCTACACCAGCCCCGGCGCGAACGGCCAGGTCGATGAGCGCGCCAATGACTGGCTGCCCGTGGACCAATACATCGGCGGCATCGAGCACGCGATCCTGCATCTTTTGTACTTCCGCTTCTATCACAAGCTGATGCGCGACGCGGGACTGGTGAAGTCCGATGAACCGGCCACCAACCTCTTGTGCCAGGGCATGGTGATCGCCGAAACCTTCTACCGCGAAAACGCCGATGGCTCCAAGGATTGGATCAACCCGGCCGACGTCGAAATCCATCGCGACGAAAAGGCGCGCGTGACCGGCGCGGTGCTGAAGGCCGATGGCCAGCCGGTGCAGATCGGCGGCACCGAGAAAATGTCCAAGTCCAAGAACAACGGCGTCGATCCGCAGACGATGGTGGACAAGTTCGGCGCCGACACCGTGCGCCTGTTCTCCATGTTCGCCGCGCCGCCGGAGCAATCGCTGGAATGGAGCGAGGCGGGCGTGGAAGGCATGGCCCGTTTCCTGCGCCGTTTCTGGCGCGAGGTGATCACCCACGTCGGCCAGCCCGATCACCCGCACGTCGATCCTTCCGCACTGGATGCCGCGCAGAAAACGCTGCGCCGCCAGGTGCACGAGACGATCCAGAAAGTCAGCGACGACTTCGGCCGCCGCCACGCCTTCAACACCGCCATCGCCGCGCTGATGGAGCTGCTCAACGCGCTGAACAAGTTCACCGACCTGAGCGACCAGGGCCGCGCCGTGCGCCACGAGGCGTTGGAAACCATGGTGCTGCTGCTCAATCCGGTCGTGCCGCACGTCAGCCATGCGTTGTGGCAGGCGCTGGGCCATACGCGGACGGTGGTTGACGACCAGCCTTGGCCCGGCGTCGATGCCGGGGCGCTGGTACGCGACTCGCTGACCCTGGCCGTTCAGGTCAATGGCAAGTTGCGCGGCACCATCGAGGTGGCGGCCAACGCGTCCCATGAGCAAACCCAGGCGCTGGCGCTGGCGCATCCCCAGGTGGCGTTGTTCCTGGAAGGGCAGACGGTGCGCAAAGTGATCGTGGTGCCGGGTAAGATCGTCAATATCGTCGCAGGATGACTTCATGAACCACACCCTGAAAATCGTCTCGCTGCTGCCCTTGCTCGCACTGGCGGCCTGCGGCTTTCATCTGCGTGGAAGCGCCGCGCTGCCCAAGGGCATGGAGCGCGTGCACCTCACCGTGGGCGGCGGCGGCGATTTCCAGCGCAAGCTGGCGCGTGCCTTGCTGGCCTCCAACGTGGTGCTTGAGGACAAGCCTGGCCCGGGCATTGCCGAGCTGCATGTGCCGGCGCAAAACTTCACCATGCAGATCCTCACCGTGAACGGCGCCGCCCAGGTCACCGAGTTCGCGGTGCACTACCACGTGATGTTTACCGCCACCGATTCCAATGGCGCGACCCTGGTACCTGTGGAAAACATCGATCTGCAGCGCGAATTCAGCTACGACGCCGGCCAGCCGGTGGGTACGGCCGCGCAGGTCGAGCAGATCCAGGCCAGCCTGATCGACGACTCCGTGCAGGCCTTGTTGTTCCGCCTGCAGGCGGTTGCGCGGCATGGCAAGGAAGCGGCGATCAAGGCCGTGGGAACGCAGCCGTCATCGGCGAGCAGCACGCCCGAACCGCCGCAGTATTCGCCCTCCATCGAATAAAACCGCATGCCTGTGAACCAAGCGCAGTGGCAAAAGGCGCTGGCGGCCGATCGCTTGAGCCCGGTGTATTTGCTGGCGGGCGAGGAGCTGCTGGTGCTGGAAGCGGCGGACGCGTTGCGTGCCCAGGCGCGCAAGCTCGGCTACAACGAGCGTGACGTGCTCGACGTCGGCGCGCATTTCGATTGGGATGAGCTGGCACGCGCGGCGGCCGGCATGTCGCTGTTCGCCAGTCGCCGGCTGCTCGACCTGCGCCTGCCGACCGGGCGTCCAGGCACCGAGGGTGCCAAGGCGATCGTCGAGTTCTGCGCCAATCCGCCACCGGATGTCACCTTGCTGATCACTGCCGTGGAGTGGAGCAACAAGCACGAGGGCGCCTGGACCAAACAGGTCGACAACACCGGCACCATGGCGGTATTCAACGCCCCGCGCCCGAACGAATGGCAGGGGTGGATCGGCGCGCGTCTGGCCTCGCGCGGGCTTGCCGCCACCGGCGAGGCGGCCGCGTTGCTCGCCGAGCGCGTGGAAGGCAACCTGCTTGCCGCCGCGCAGGAAATCGACAAGCTTGCCGTACTGCACAGGCAGGGCAAGATCGATGCGGCGGAAATGGAACATCTGGTGGCCGACAGCGCCCGCTACGATGCCTTCAAGCTGACCGACGCCGCGCTGGGCGGCGAAGGCGCGCGTGCGCTACGCATTCTCGATGGCCTGCACGCTGAGGGCGAGGAGCTGATTGCCTTGATGGGCTGGGTGGTCAATCAGCTGCAACTGGCGATGCGCCTGGCCAATGCCCACGATTTGAGCGCCCAGGTGCGCGCGGAACGTTTGTGGCCGGCGCGCGAACAACTGTTCCGCAAGGCCCTGCGCCGCGCGCCGCGCGAGCACTGGATGCAATGCCTGGCCCGCGCGGCGCGCATCGACCGGATGGCGAAGGGGCGCGAGGCGGGCGATGCGTGGCTGGAAGCGCAACGCCTGATCGCCATGATCGCCGAACCCAGGGCCGCCGCCGCGCTAGTATGAACAAGCATGCCGGTTTTCCCCGCGGTTGGGCATGGACGCGGGGCTGAAGCGAGACACTTATCGATGAAACCACTCGCGATTTTCGGCGGCACCTTCGATCCGATCCACCTGGGCCACCTCAGCGTTGCCTGGGAAGCCTCCGAGCTGCTCGACGCCGAAGTGAGGCTGATGCCGGCCAGCATCCCGCCACATCGTTCCTCGCCGACGGCGAGCGCACCGCAGCGCGTGGACATGCTGCGCGCGGCCCTGCGCGGACAATCGCGGCTGTCGCTGGACACGCGCGAACTCGATCGCAGCGGCCCTTCCTACACCATCGACACGCTGCACGAATTCCGGCAGGAATGGGGCGCCCGCCCGCTGGTGCTGCTGCTGGGCGCCGATGCGTTTGCCGGTTTGCGCAGTTGGCATCGCTGGCGCGAGTTGTTCGATGTCACGCATATCGGCGTGCTCAATCGTCCCGGCGTGGATGCCTGCATCCCGCTGGAACTGGAGCGCATCGTGGCCCCGCGCCGCACCGACGATCCCGCTGTGATCGGCGCGCAGCCCTGCGGCCGCGTGATCGAGCTGGCGGTGACGCCGCTGGAAATTTCCGCCACGCGCATTCGCGAACTGCTTGCCGCCGGGCGCGATCCGCGTTATCTGCTGCCGGCCGGCCTGTTCGACGATCCGGCCTTGCTCGCGCCCTATCGCGGCTGATCGCCTGGGTTAGGCCCTAACTGACCCGATACGCCACGAAACGCATCGCCACCGAGTTCATGCAATAACGCAGACCGGTCGGCTCCGGGCCATCGGTAAATACGTGTCCCAAATGGCTGTCGCACCCGGCGCAGCTGACTGCCGTGCGGACCATGCCGAAACTGAGGTCCCTCGATTCGATCACGTTCTGCGGCGCGATAGGGCGGAAGAAGCTCGGCCAGCCGGTGCCGGAATCAAATTGCGTGGCGGCGTTGAACAGCGCGGTATCGCAGCCGGCGCAGCGGTACAGCCCTTTGCTCTTGGGCCGCTCGTGGGGGCCGCTGAAGGGCCGCTCGGTGCCCGCGCGGCGCATCACATCGAACGCTTCGTCGGACAGGCGCTGATGCCACTGCGCATCCGTCAACACCAGCTTGTGCACATAGCACGGCCCAAGACGATGGCCGTCGTCGTCGGCAAAGCATTCCAGCAGCACTTGCGCGTCCGTGCTGGCCGGCGGCGCGGCGGCCATCGCGTCGCCGCTGTTGGGGCCGAGCAAGCGCAGCGCGGCCACGCCGCCCAGCGCCAATGCGCTGCCGCCGCCGAGGGTCAGCAGCAAAAACCGGCGGCGCTCCAGCGCCGGGCTATCGAAGGTGGATGTCATGGGGATCTCCATTGCGGGGTTCATCTAGGTGCATTCAGCTAGGTAGGTTCAGCCGAACGTGAAGGCATAAGCGCGGGCATCGGGATCGAGGAAGGTGATTTCGAAGACGCGCTCGCCGTCGCCGTGCGCCTGGCGCACCAGCTGGTAAAGGCGCTGGCCGGTGATCGTGCCGTTGCCGTCGGCATCGATATCCGCGCCATGGTCGGCGCCCGGCGCCTTGCCATCGAGGGTGACGCGAAAGCGCACGGGCTTGCCGTCCTTGCCCGGACCCAGCACCAGATGCAGGTCGCGGCCACGGAAGCGATAGACGATGCCGCCGTTGGGCGCATTGAGCACGGCGTCGTGTTCGTCGACCGTCCAGTGGCCATTCAAAGCCCATTGATCGGGCGAGAGCGATGCCGGCGCGTGGTAATCCCAGCTTTCGTCATGCGCGACCTGGCCGCCCGCGAAGTTTTCGCTGCGTGCATAGCCGACGTACGTTTCCGGCGAGCGCGCCATGTCCCCGGAGCTGGCTGCTTCTGCGCCCGAAGCATCCGGTTGCACGTAGCCGCCCGGCAGGTTCGTGTAGCCGGCATCGCTCAGCAGGCGGCGGATCGTGTCTTCGCTGGCGGCGTAATCGCCCTCGCCGAAATGATGCGCGCGAATCTGTCCCTTCGCATCGATAAAGTAGTGCGCGGGCCAGTATTCGTTATTGAAGCCCTGCCAGATGGCGTAATCGTTATCCATCGCCACCGGATAGGTGATGCCGAAATCCTTGATCGCCTTGGCCACGTTGGCAGGGTCTTTCTCGAACGCGAACTCCGGCGCGTGTACGCCGATCACCACCAGGCCGTGATCGCGGTATTTCTGCGCCCACGCATTCACGTAGGGCAGCGAACGGATGCAGTTGATGCAGGAATAGGTCCAGAAATCGACCAGCACCACCTTGCCGCGCAGGGATTGCGGCGTCAGCGGCGCACTGTTGAACCACTGCGTGGCCCCGGCCAGCGACGGCAGCTCGCCTTCCACGGGCAGCGGCTGGCCGGCCTTGGGCGGCGGTGGCGGGTTAGCGGGCGCGGGGCGCACCGCATCGATCAGCTTCTGCTCGATACCGCTGGTGCTGGCCAGCGACACGCGTGTCAGCAGGCCCGTATCCGCGCCCAGCGCGATCGCCGCCACGCCGCACAGCACCAGCGCGCCCAGCGCGCGGCGAATCCACTCGCCGGCGCCGAGTGAGCGCTTCATCGCGGAAAACACCTTCCCGCCCACCAGCAACGCAAGTCCCAGCGACACCGCCGCGCCCATGGCATAAGTCAACAACAGCAACGTGGTCTGTACGCTGGCGCCCTTCAGGGCGGCACCTGTCAGCAGCAGGCCCAGGATCGGCCCCGCGCACGGCGCCCACAGCAAGCCGGTGGCAATACCCAAGCCCGCCGCCGACCAGGGCGAATCCGCCTGCGTGGCGGAGCGCTCCGTCAGGCGATTGCCAAGCTTCACGAATGGCCTGCTCACCCATTCGGCAACGTGCGAAGAGAGCAGGGTGATGCCCAGCACCGCCAGCACCGCCAGCGCCAGATAGCGGCCGAACTGGTTGGCGCGTATCGCCCAGCCGCCGCCCACCGCCGCCAGCGTGGCTACCAGCGCAAAAGTCAGCGCCATGCCGATCAGCATCGGCAGGCCGTTGCGCGCGAACGGCCGATCCGCACGCGAAAACACGAACGGCAGCACGGGCAGGATGCACGGACTGAGAATGGTCAGCACGCCGCCGAGAAAAGCGAGAATCAGCAAGATCATGAATCGTCGTTCCGGTTGGAATGTGTCGCTTGCACGGGTATTCGTCCTGCGACGCGCAGCGGTTACCTGCCCAGTTATCTGCCGTGCACGAAGTAACCGCCGCCTTGTGCGCAGCGAATGAGGTTCTGTGGAGCAATGCAGGATCGATCATGGCGCAAACCCTGACCTTGAGCACCTTGACCTTTGCGGGGCGGTGGGTACTACTACCGCAGCCCACGATGGGGGTTACGGTTATCGATAAGGTCTTGCCAACGGAATCGACCAGCGCCAGCGATCAGGCCGACCGGCAGCGGGCGGCGTGGATGGCTGCCGCGCAGGCGGGCGACCAGCGCGCCTACACGCGGCTGCTGAGCGATTCGGTCGCGCTGATCCGCGCCGTGGCGCGGCGGCAGGGCGTGCCGGTGGATGCGCTCGATGACGTGGTGCAGGAAACGCTGCTTGCCGTGCATCGCGTGCGTCACACGTTCGACCCGGCACGTTCCTACGACGCCTGGCTGTCGGCCATCGCCAGCCGGCGCGCGGTGGATGCGCTGCGCAGCCACGGCCGCCGCGACCGCCGTGAGGTGCACGACGAGCTGGCGATCGATCATTACGCCGACCGCGACGACGCCAGCACGGGCACCGAGCGCGAGCAGGAGGCGCAGCGTCTGCGCGAGGCGATCGAAACCTTGCCGCCCGGCCAGCGCGAGGCGGTCGAGCAGCTTGGCCTGAAAGAGCGTTCGCTGGCCGAGGCCGCCGAACAGACCGGCCGCCGTACCGGCGCCTTGAAAGTGAATCTGCATCGCGCGCTGAAATCGCTGCGCGATCGAATGCATGGAGAACCCTGAGCCCGATGTCCGACGCACCACGCCATGATGCTCTGATCGACGCGCTCGGCGCGCAGCTGACGCCTGTGCGGCGCCTGCCGCCGCCGTGGCTGCGCACGCTCGGCTGGCTGGCGGTGGTGGCGGCCATCGCGGCGGTGCTGTTGCAGCGCTATGGCGCCCACACCATGCTGCATCGCTGGCAGGCCGCGCCCGACCTGTGCCTGGCGGCCTTCGGCGCGGTTACCACCGCCATTACCGCCGCCCTGGCGGCGTTCGCGCTGGCAGTCCCCGGGCGCTCGATCCGCTGGGCGTTGCTGCCGGTACCCAGCGCGGTGCTGTGGATCTCGGCCAGCGGCATGGGCTGCCTGCGTGCCCACATCCCCGGCATGGCCGTGCTGGACATGCGCGAGGCCAACCATTGCCTGATGTTCATCATCAGTTTCTCGATTCCGCTCTCGGGCCTCTTGATCTGGTTGCTGCGGCGCGCCTACCCGCTGCGCCCGGTGCTGACGGCGGTGATCGTGGGCCTTGCCAGCGCCGCCGCCTCGGCCAGCCTGCTGGAGATCTGCCACAACGTCGATGCGGCCGCCAGCGATCTGGTCATGCATGCGCTGGCGGTGGCGATCGTGGTGGTGGCCAACATGGCGATGGGCGGCAGGCTGCTCACCAAGGCCTGAGCCGCGCAGCCGGCGCGCGGGTTGCAGAATCCTTACACCCGGGCGGTTGCCGGATGGACGGCGGGAAAGCCAACAATCGCTTGACGTGCCGTCACGTTCGGGCGGATATACTGCATCTGCGCCATTCCGCGCAGCCGATACGCCGCGAGGCCCCAACTCTTGACCACCACCCGCCATGCCAAGGCCGTCAACACGGCCACCCTGCGCAAGACCGTTATTGCCGCGCTTGAAGACCTCAAGGCCAAGGACATCCGCGAGATCGATGTCCGCGGCAAGACTTCCATCGCCGACCTGCTCGTGATTGCTTCCGGCACCTCGGCACGCCACGTCAAATCCATCGCCGACGAAGTGGTCAAGTTCGCCAAAAAGGCGGGCGTGATGCCGCTGGGCGTCGAAGGCGAACAGGAAGCGGAGTGGGTGCTGGTGGACCTGGGCGACGTCATCGTGCACGTGATGCTGCCGCGCATCCGCGAGTTCTACGGGCTCGAACGCCTGTGGACCGTCGCCGATCGCGACGAGCGGGGCGAAGCCGCCTTAGCCAGCTGAAGTTGCCGACATGCATGCCCGCCTGATCGCCATCGGCGAACGCATGCCCGCATGGGTTGCAGAAGGGTTTGCCGAATACCGCAAACGGCTCTCCCACGATTTGCCTCTCCAATTGATCGAATTGAAGCCCGGCGCACGAGGCAAGGGCCGCGACGATGCGCGCGCCATGCAGGAAGAGGGCGCTGCGATACTCGCCGCATTGCCGCGCGACACGCACGTCGTCGCGCTCGACGGCCGCGGCAAGAGCTGGTCCAGCGAAGAGCTGGCCGAACAGTTGGGCAAGTGGCGCATGGCCGGACGCGACCTGGCCTTTCTCATCGGCGGTCCGGATGGCCATGCGGCCGAGGTTTTGGCGCGCGCCGATCAAAAGTGGTCATTGGGTCCGCTCACCTTGCCGCATATGCTGGTGCGGCTGGTGCTTGCCGAGCAGCTTTACCGCGCCACGACCTTGCTGGCCGGACACCCTTACCATCGCGCCTGAGCGCCGGGCGAGCGAAAAGCTCCGGCGCCGGTGCGCCGCTTTATCGCAACGGGAGCGCGTATGTGTTTGCAGATTCGCCAGGCCAGCGTCCATGACCTGGATGTGCTGGTGCCGTTGTTCGATGGCTATCGTCAGTTCTACCTGCAGCCTTCGGATCCGGCGCTGGCACGCGCATTTCTGTCGGAACGGTTTGCCCACCATCAATCGCTGATCTTGGTCGCTTGCGAGGATCGGGGCGAGGGCCTTGGATTTACCCAGCTCTATCCACTCTTTTCGTCCGTGCGCGCGGTGCGCGTGTATCTTCTCAACGATCTGTTCGTGGCCGGGCACGCGCGGCGACGTGGGGTGGCGCGCGCCTTGTTGACGGCATCGGCCGAGTATGCGCGTGCACTGGGCGCGGCCGATCTGCTGCTGTCCACCGCGAAGGACAACCAACCTGCGCAGGCGCTTTACCAATCGCTGGGCTGGCGCCGCGACGAAGGCTTTTGCGATTACCGGCTTACGCTTGGCTAGCCCGGGTTGACGCCGGTGACGCCGCGCGGCCCGGCATGCCCGGCACTATTGGCGCCGGGCATGCCATGTCCACGCGCAACGTGGCGATCAGGGCATCAACCGCCGGATGCGGCGCATTGATCCTTGGGGCAGGCGAAGTCGACTTCGGCACCCCCGCCGATGCCCAGGGGGATGTTGGCCCGCGTGTCGACGGTATGCCCGTCTTTCTCCAGCATTACGCTGTAGGTGCCGGGAGGCAGCGAGTTGAGGTTGTAACGCCCCTTGTCGTTGACCGTGGCATGGCGGCGAAGGCCGGTATCGCTTTGGGCGGTGATGACTTCGCCCGCAGGAGCGTGGCCAAAAATATGCGAACTGGTCTCCTGTGCGTGCGCGGTGGCTACTCCCACCGTTGCCAGGAGGCCCGCCGCAAAGACAGGCAACCACTTTGGTGCCGGATGCCGGTTGCGACGAGCATGCGCGTTGGAGACGAACTGCCGGATGCTTTTCATAAAACTCCCTGTTTGCCTGCAGAAAATTCAAAAGCATCGAACCCGCCGGCGTGTCATGCGCCGAACATCATTCGATGTGTGTGCTCAAAGCCGTTTTTGCTTTTGCTTCCATGAGTTGGCCGCTTATGCCATGACACTCCCTGTTCGCCGGGGCTGGGCGTCCCGGATCAGGCTTGCAATGCGTCGTTCCCCAAAACCGGGCGACGGTTCAACGCCGCCGGGTACTTGCCGACGCTAGCACCGTTCGAAATGCCGGTACAAGTGACCATGGCTAGGCCATGGCCGGCTAGGGACATCCGCTCGACCAGATTCTGCATGGGGATCGCAATAAAAAGCGATCCATCGATCGGGCCTATGGATGGCTATCTGGGGCTGGGCGAAATCGCGCCCGGAACGTTGCCACACGCGACATCGGCGTCGGCCGTACGGTTGTGTTTGGGTCCATGCGCAGTATCGCGCCAGCGTGTCGATGCGCCGCTGTACCGCTATGCTCTGGCGATCTAGGTCATTCCTGAGGACGGCGCATGCTTTACCTGGCCTCGCAGTCGCCACGCCGGCGCGAACTGCTTGCACAGATCGGCGCGGTGTTTTCCGTGCTCGGCGTGGATATTCCCGAGCAGCGCCGGGCGGAGGAATTGCCGCAGGATTACGTCCATCGCGTTGCACGCGAGAAGGCGCAGGCCGGTCTTGCCATGCTGCACGATGATCGGCGCGCCGATGCCGTGGTGCTTGGCGCGGATACCGAAGTGGTGCTGGATGGAGAGGTGTTCGGCAAGCCCCGCGATGCAGCCGATGCGACAGCGATGCTGCGTCGCCTGAGCGGACGTACGCATGAAGTTGTCTCCGCCGTGTGGCTGGTTCGCGCCGATCGCGCGGTCGGCGATGTCTGCGTATCGCGCGTGCGCTTTGCCGCGCTGGACGAGGCGACCATTCATGCCTACATAGCCGGCAAGGAGCCCTTCGGCAAGGCGGGGGCCTATGCCATTCAAGGTCGCGGCGCGAGCTTGATCGAGCATCTGGAGGGCAGCTACTCGGGCGTAATGGGGTTGCCGCTGTTCGAAACCACGCGCCTGCTGCGTGCGCTGGGCGTGGATGCGGATGGATCGAGCCAGGGATGCGCTGCTTAATACTTCGCAGCGTTGCCGATCGTGTTGCGAAGAATTAAGCGGAGCATCCCTAGGAGTGAGCGGGCGTCGTCTCGAACAGGGCGACCAGTGCGAACAGGTTGTACACGCCGTGCGCCACCACCGCCGGCCATAGCGACGTCGAGTTAAGGCGCAGCCAGCACAGCGCGGCGGCGAGCAGGATCAGGTTGGGCAGCGCATACCACTGGAAATCCAGCCCGGCCAGATGCACCACGCCAAACAGCGTGGCGCAGATCGCTACGGATAAACCGGTGGAGAGGCGATGCATCAACGCCGATAGCAGCACGCCGCGAAACATCAATTCTTCCACCAGCGGACCGACAGTGACGATCACGATCGCCAATGGCAGGCGCAGGTTCCAGGATGCATGCCGGCTGATGTCCTCGACGTTTTGCGCGACGGCATGCCCGTGCGCGGCAAGCTCGGTAAGCAATGCGCCAAGCGGCGGCATCGTCACGCCCACCAGCAGTGCCAGCACGTACCAGTGCGCCGAGCGCGGCGCACAGAAACCCAAACCCGGCGGCCGCGGCATCGCCCATAGCGCGGGCCAGCGGTGGTGCACCCATCCCAGCATCAGCAGGGCGATCAGCGGTAGTGCGAGGATGATCAACAGGGCATTGCTGTCGGCCCCATGCAGCACCGCCATGACGTGCTGATGCACCAGGGCCGGCGACAGTTCCGGATGGCGGTGCCGCTCGATCGCGCCGGCCACGAAGCTGACCAGCAGTCCGGCCGCCGCCTGCAGGATGAAATACATCACCACCAGCCCCATCGCATGCGTCACGCCGGGCATGCGCAGCGGCGTGGATGCATCGGCGGAACCATCGGGCATGGAAGCGGGCAGGCGCATGAGCGCGGGGCGTCAGCCGGCCAGCAGCGGGCGGCCCAGTCCCATCAGGGCCATCACCAGCAGCGCTGCCCAACCCGCCATGCCCAGCATGTAGCCGGGCCCGCGCTTGCCGGCATCCTGCAGATAGGCCAGCGCGTACCAGACGCGGCCCACGATCCAAGCCAGTCCAGCCACGCCCGCCCACAACACATAACCGCCGTGCACGGCCAGCCATAGCGTGGGCAGAAACATCACGGTGCTTTCCAGCGTGTTCATCTGCACGCGATAAGCGCGTTCGAAGGCCGGATGGCCGCTGATCGCCGGGGCGTCGATGCGGTACTTCGCCCGCGCCCGGCCCACCGCGTACATGGTGCCCAATTGCAGCAAAACCGTCAGCAGGACGACCAGGGCGGGTAGGTTCTGGATCATGGTGTCGCTCATGTCGAAAGAAGATGCCACTGTAGCTTTTTGGTGCGATGCTGTGGGGCATCGCCCAAGCGGCCGACAGCCGCACCGGGCACGTCGGAGGGTCTATGGACTGGCAGAAAGGCGAGCAGAGTCAGAACGTCGAAGTCGATAGCGGCGGCCCGCGCTTCGGCGGCGGACGGATGGGCCTGGGCGGCCTGATCATCCTGGCCTTGCTGGGTTGGATTTTCTTCAAGAATCCGCTGGCGCTGCTGGACCAGGGCGGCGGCCAGCCCGGCGCGTATGCACCCGCCGGACAGCCCGCCCAGGTCGATCCGCAGCAGAAGCTGTTCGTCGAAAAAATTCTGGGGTCGAGCGAAAAGACCTGGGGCGACCTGTTCAGCAACATGGGACGCACGTACGTCGATCCCAAGCTCGAACTTTTCAGTGGCGGCGTCAACACCGCCTGCGGTGCGGCGTCCACCGCGGTGGGGCCGTTCTATTGCCCGGGTGACCAGAAGGTATACCTGGATCTGGATTTCTTTCGCGAACTGCAGACGCGCTTCCATGCCAGCGGCGATTTCGCGCGCGCTTACGTGATTGCGCACGAGGTGGGCCATCACGTGCAGAACCAGCTTGGCATTTTCGACCAGGTCCGCCAGTTGCAACGGCAGGGCGTGCCCATGGAAGGCGCCGATGGCTTGTCGGTACGGCAGGAGCTGCAGGCCGATTGCTTCGCCGGCGTGTGGGCCAACCGTACGCAGCAGCGGCTGCAGTGGTTGCAGCCGGGCGACGTGGAATCGGCGCTCAATGCGGCCAGCCAGATCGGCGACGATACCTTGCAGCGCGAGGCGCGCGGCACGGTGGTGCCGGACTCCTTCACCCATGGCACCTCCGCGCAACGCGTGAAATGGTTCAAGACGGGACTGCAGGGCGGAGATATCCGGCAATGCGACACGTTCAGCGGTTCGCTTTGAGGTCGGCATGCTGCTAGGTGGGTGGCTTCGATTGGCCGTTATCGCAGGTTGCGGCATCTTTGCCGCACGTGCCCGAGGGTGCCCGTGTCCGCCGCCATGATTCATCCGTGCCTGCGTTGCGGTGCTTGCTGCGCGCATTTTCGCGTCAGCCTTCATTGGTCCGAAGCGGAGCCGTCCCTTGGCGGCAAGGTGCCGCGGGCGCTTACCGAGCAGATCGATGCGCATCGGCTGGCGATGCGCGGCACCTGGGCGGCGCATCCGCATTGCATAGCGTTGCAGGGCGCGGTGGGACAGGCCGTGCATTGCGGCATCTATGCGCAGCGCCCCTCCGTATGCCACGACGTACTGCCATCGTGGGAAACGGGTGCGGCAAGTCCGCAATGCGACAAGGCACGCATGGCGCACGGACTGGCTCCGCTGACGCCCGACGACTGGCCGGCCTTTTCGCAAACGTGAGCGCGTATCTTGCCTTCAGCGCATCGGCGGCGTGGCGGCGTCGTCCTGGAAGGCGAGGACAAACTGCCGCAAATCGGTTTCGTTGACGTCGGACACGGCGACATAGTTCATGTTGCCGGCGATCCATCGAATGACCGTATAACCATGCCATTGCGTGACGACCGCCGCCGAAGTTGTCACCGTGGAAGGCCACTGATAAAGATTGATGACATGCAGGCGGCGCTTGTAGACCAGCGCGGCGACACTGTGGCCATCCAGCGCATCGAGGCGTCCTCCGGCCAGCGGAAAGCCCACGCCGGCCAGATCCTTCACGCGTGGCGAAAAATCGAGTTTGCCTTCGAACCATGGCTTCACCGTGTGCTGATCGGTCGACACCACATCCATCAGGTGCTGCTGTTGCAGCGAACGGACATGACTGGAGACGACTTCGCCGGCCAGCGGGTTTGCGCCGATGCCATGTTGCTGCCATAGATAGAACCAGGCCGGTGCGGTCAGCAGCAGCGCGCCGATAAAGCCGGCAGCCATGGCCAAGCCGGGCCATCGCCGGCGCGTCCTGGCGTTGCCGGCGGCGGGTGAGCCAGGCGCCGTCCAACGCGCACGCAGCGCGTCGGGCGCACGCCGGTAAAGTGCCGGCTGCGCCAGTGCCTTGTGCAGCCGGGCGTAGTCGGCATAGCTAGCCGCGCACGCCGGACAGCCATGCATGTGCCGGGTAACGGCCACGCTTTGCGCCGCGTCGAGTTCGTCGTCGAGGTAGGCGTGCAGCAACAGCCTGGCGTCATTGCACATCATGACGGCGCACCTCCTTGGAGTGACCGCTCAAGTCGGCTTTCAAGCGTTCGCGCGCACGCGCCAGGCGCGACATGACCGTACCGATTTTCTGTCCCGTGATCGAGGCGATTTCCTTGTAGGAACAGGCTTCGATTTCGCGCAGCACGATCGCCTCGCGCAGCGGATGGGGGAGGTTCTCCAGCGCCTTCTGCAAAGCGCCGACGTCGAGCGCCAGCAGCACGCGCGCTTCGGGCGTGGGTTGTTCGTCTACTGCGGTGTGGGCATCCTCATCGAAGGCATCGTGCATGCCATCGGGCGGCGTCTTCATGCGCAGCGAGTAATACGTGTTGCGCACGATGGCGAGCAGCCATACCCGCGCATCGCCACCGCGAAAACTGTCGAAATAGCGGAGCGCGCGCAGCATGGCTTCCTGCACCACATCCTGGGCATCGGCCTCATCGCGCGCCAGCCAGCGCGCCAGGTTGTAGGCCGCATCCAGGTACGGCAGCACCTGCGCTTGGAAGCGTTCGCTTGCAGCGCTGGGCCGGGCCGGGGCAGTTGGATGAAAATCAGCTGGCATGAAAGGTATTACCGCTGTCGCGGCGACTTTATTCCCTTCGCCGGAAAGCCGGAATAGGCCACGGTAAAAGCCGGTAATGCAGGCAAGGGCGCAGTGGCGCCTTACCCGCACGGAGAACCGATCATGCAAAACACTCACGACGAGCCGGCCCAGGACCGGCGGCATTTCCTCGCCTGCATGGCCGCCGGGGCCGGCACGCTCTGGTTGATGAAGGGCGGCGTGCTCCAGGCACGGCCGTTGAGCGACGGCAAGGCGGCAACCGGCGACGCCAGTTTCAGTTTCGTGCAGATCAGCGATTCGCACATCGGCTTTCACAAGGCGCCGAACATGGATGTCTCCGGTACCCTGCGCCAATCGCTGGCGGCGATCAGGAGCCAGGCCATTCGTCCGGCCTTCGTCATGCATACGGGGGATCTGACGCACCTGTCCAAGCCGGAGCAATTCGACACGCTGGCCGGGTTGATGCAAGAAGGTCAGGCCGGCAAGGTTTTCTACGTACCCGGCGAACACGATGTCATCGGCGACAACGGCGCCGAATTCTTTCGCCGTTTCGGCGAACGGCAGCAGGCCGGCGGGTGGTACAGCTTCGATCACGGCGGCGTGCATTTCGTCGGGTTGATCAACGTGCTTAACCTCAAGGCCGGCGGCCTGGGCTACCTGGGGGCCGACCAGCTTGCCTGGCTGAAGAACGATCTGGCGGGCCTATCGGCGGAAACGCCGCTGGTGGTGTTTGCGCACATGCCGTTGTGGTCGGTCTATCCGTCCTGGGGCTGGGGGACCGATGACAGTGCGCAGTTGATGACTTACCTGCGCCGTTTCGGATCGGTCACGGTGTTGAACGGGCACATCCATCAGATCCAGCAAAAGGTGGAAGGCACCGTTACCTTTTACACCGCGCGTTCCACCGCCTATCCGCAACCCGCGCCCGGCGTGGGCCCCGGCCCCGGGCCGCTGCAGACCGTGACGGCCGATGCCTTGCACCGCTACCTGGGGGTGCGCGATGTGCGCCACGTACGCGGCTCCAGTGTGCTGGCCGTGACCGAGGATGTGCTGGCATGAACGCGCCGAACGCATTCAAAGTCTTATGCGTGCTGCTGGTTGTGGCAGCGTTGCCTAACGCCATGCGAAATGCTTCGGCGCTGGAGGCCGGGCCGCCGAAAGGTGCGAAGGTGTATCAAGTGGCTATCCACAACTTTGCGTTCGAGCCAAAAAACCTGGCCGTACCAAGCGGTGCCTACGTGGTGTGGACCAATCGCGATGAAGAGCCGCATGTGGTGACCAGTGCCGGTGCATTGTTCCCATCGTCCGGTGCGCTGGATACGGGTGATAGCCACACGGTGATGTTTTCAAAGCCTGGAACCTACACCTATTACTGCTCGATCCACCCCATGATGGTGGGAACCATCACGGTGCACTGAGTGCGGCTTGCTTGGCGTCGAACCGATAGATGTCCATCGCAAGGAAGCCAAGGTCGATGCCGGCGTCGATGCGTCGCGCGCCGGCGTGCTCGCCCGCGGCGCCGAGGGCGACGTACAGCGGCAGGAAGTGTTCATCCGTGGGATGCGCGCGCTTGGCGAAGGGTGCCTGGCGGCGGTAATCGAGCAGCGCATCGATATCGCCGCGTGCGAGTTTCTGCTCCACCCATCCAATGAACGGGCGCACGTAAGGCGCTTCGCGCTGCGCGCCATAGCCCGCGCGAAAATCGCGCAGGTTGTGGGTGATGCTGCCCGAGCCAATGATCAGCACGCCCTCCTCGCGCAGCGGCGCCAGTGCGCGCCCTACTGCGTAATGGTGTGCAGGCCCCAGCTCCGGCTGAATCGACAGCGGCACGACTGGGATATCGGCTTTGGGGTAAAGCAGGCGCAACGGCACCCAGGCGCCGTGGTCCAGGCCGTGGACGGTGTCCAGTGCCGGCGAAAGGTTCGCGCGCTCAAGGCATCGCATCGCCTGGGCGGCCACGTCGGTGGCACCGTGTGCGGGGTAGCGGATGTCGAACAGCGCGGGTGGAAAGCCGTAGAAATCGTGGATCGTTTCCGGTTGCGCCGCGCCGCCCACCGTCGGCGCATGCGCCAGCCAATGCGCGGTGGCGATGACGATGGCCTTGGGACGGGGCAGCGTCGCCGCCAGCTCGACAAGACGCTCGCCAACGTTGCCTGGGTGCAAGGCGGTCATGGGCGAACCGTGCGAAATGTACAAGCTGGGAAGCGCGTTCATGGCGGCAACTCGTAGCGGCGTCTATCCGCAAGTATGGGCGACGCCGCCGCGTGCATCGGTCAACGCTACGGAACGCAGCGTTGCCGATACCGAACAATACGCCTTACTTGCGGCGCGGCGGCTTGCCACCGCCATGGCCGTGCGTGCCGCGTGGCTTGCCGCCGTGGCCGCGCGCATGCGGCGGCTTGAAGCCGGCCTTGCGCGGCGGTTGCTCGCCGCCGCCATCCTCGTTGCCGTCCCATTCGCTGATGCGCAGCATCTGCTGGTTCACCCACACCTTTTTCAGGTGCTGGAAGACTTCACCCGGCATGCCGTCGGGCAGGTCGATCAGGCTGTAGTCCCCGCGGATGCTGAGGCGGCCGATGTACTGGCTGTCCAATCCTGCTTCGTTGGCGATCGCGCCAATGATGTTGCCCGGCTTCACGCCATGCTCGTGCCCCACTTCGATGCGGTAGGTGCGCTTGCCCGATTCGGTGGCATGCGGGCGCGTCTGGCGTGGCGCGAAGTCGCGCTGTGCGTGGCCTTCCTGGTGGTGACGCGTTTCGCGTGCGGGACGGCGCTTCTCGCCATCCTGTTCGGGCGCGCTGCGTGCGTGTTCGCGTTTTGCCGGCGCTTCAAGCAACAGCGGGCGGTCGCCCTGCGCAATGCGCGCCAGCGCGGCGGCGATCTCGACGGCCGGCACGTTGTGTTCCTGCTCGAACTGTTCGATCAGCTGCTGAAACTGCTCCAGTCCGCCGACGGCGAGCGAATCGGCAATGCTCTGCTTGAAGCGCGCGATGCGGCGATCGTTCACCGCCTCGACCGTGGGCAGTTTCATTTCCTCGATCGGCTGGCGCGTGGCGCGTTCGATCGCGCGCAACATGCCTTTTTCGCGTGGGGTGACGAACAGGATCGCCTCGCCGCTGCGGCCCGCGCGGCCGGTGCGGCCGATGCGATGCACGTAGCTTTCGGTGTCGTAGGGAATGTCGTAGTTCAGCACGTGGCTGATGCGTTCCACGTCCAGGCCGCGTGCGGCGACGTCGGTGGCCACCAGGATGTCGAGCTTGCCCTCCTTGAGCTGCTGGATCACGCGCTCGCGCTGCGGTTGCGCGATGTCGCCGTTGATGGCCGCGGCGGCGAGGCCGCGCGCCTGCAGTTTTTCGGCCAGCTCCTCGGTGGCCTGCTTGGTGCGCGCGAAGATGATCATCGCGTCGAACGGCTCGGCCTCCAGGATGCGCGTCATCGCGTCGAGCTTGTGCATGCCGCTTACCCACCAGTAACGCTGGCGGATATTCGCCGCGGTGGTGGTGGCCGCCTTGATGGTGACTTCCACCGGATCCTTGAGGTGCTGCTGGGCGATCTTGCGGATCGGCGGGGGCATGGTGGCGGAGAACAGCGCCACCTGGCGTTCCGGCGGCGTGGCCTGCAGCACTTTTTCCACGTCGTCGATGAAACCCATGCGCAGCATTTCGTCGGCTTCGTCGAGCACGATGAAGCGCAGCTCCGAAAGATCGAGCGTCTTGCGGTCAAGGTGATCGATCACGCGGCCAGGCGTGCCCACCACCACGTGCACGCCGCGCCGCAGCGCATGCAGCTGCGGGCCGTAGCTCTGGCCGCCGTAGATCGGCAGTACCTGGAAGCCGGGCATGTGCGCGGCGTAGCGCTGGAAGGCTTCGGCCACCTGGATGGCCAATTCGCGCGTCGGCGCCAGCACCAGTGCCTGCGGTTTGCCGGGACGCAACTCGATGCGCGAGAGGATCGGCAGCGCGAATGCGGCCGTTTTGCCGGTGCCGGTTTGCGCCTGGCCAAGCACGTCGCGTCCTTCCAGCAACGGCGGGATGGTCGCGGCCTGGATCGGCGAGGGTGCTTCATAGCCCACGTCGGCCAGTGCCTTGAGCACTTCCGGCTTGAGCGCAAGCGCAGAGAATCCAGCGGAGGCCGGAGCGGAGTCGGAGGACGGGGAAGACATGGGGAAACCTCGACATGGCATGCGCGAGGGCATGCGGGAGAATAGGCGCTATTGTAACAGCCCGCGGCGCTCATACCCTTGGGCCTGTTTACCCTATTGGCGTAGCCCTCGCCACGCACTGCCACCTGGCGGCCACTCCCATGCAACGTGGGCTACGCCAATAGGGTAAACAGGCCCTGGATTTCACCCGCTGCCATATTCAGCGATCGAGAAGACGCCATGCCCAACCGCTTGAAAGGCCGTGTTGCTCGGGTGACCGAGGTTTCTTCGGGCATCCGGACGCCGCCGCGCCGGCCCTGGCCGATCGGGGGCAGGGTAGCTATCGCGGCGTGGCACGGAAGCCGAGGCAAGCCCGGCAACGCCGACCCGTTTTCGTTGCAAGCGGTCGCCTGGGAGACGCTGTGATCGCATGGCCTGATCTGCAGACGCCGCGTGCGCGCATTCGCATGGCCGATACGTCCGATGCGCTGAAGCTGCTGCAATACAGGGTGGAAAATCGCGCGCACCTGGCGCCGTGGGAACCGTTGCGCGAATCGGATTACTTCACGTTGTCCCATTGTCTGCAGACGATCGAGCACGGCCGTGAGCAGGCAAGCCTCGATCGCGCTTATCCGCTGATGGCTTTGGACGTCGACGAAGAAGCCGTGCTGGCCACCTTGACCTTCGCCAACATCGTGCGCGGTGCGTTTCAAGCCTGCCATCTCGGTTATGGCGTGGCGGCGCGCATGCAGGGGCAGGGACTGATGCGCGAAGTGCTGGAGGCGGGCATCGCCTGGGCGTGGGGCGAACTGGGCCTGCATCGGGTGATGGCCAATTACATGCCGCGCAACGTGCGCAGCGCGCGCCTGCTGGCGCAGCTTGGCTTCGAGCGTGAAGGGTACGCCAAGCGTTATCTGCAGATTGCGGGAGTGTGGGAAGACCACGTGCTTACTGCGCGGGTTCGCCCCGACGCCTAGCGTTTGTACGCAAACCGCATGCATCGCGCCATCACCCCGGTGGGCACCGGAGTGATGGCATGGATACGGGTTTGCGCAAGTTAAAGAGGCTTACGCCTTCGCCGCCGGTCGCCCGCGACGCGCACGATGCTTGCGATTGCCCATCGCATGTTCGCCCGAGCCGTTGCTCTTGTTCTGTGCATGCCCATGCGGACGATGCGACGAACCGCCCTGGCGCTGCGGACGCGGCTGGCGCTGGCCTTGCTTGGGGCGAGGTGCCTGCGCGTCCAGCCGCAGCGGCGAGGAAAGCTCGAAACCGGGCACTTCGTTGATGGCGATGTCCTGCGCAAGCAGCTTGCGGATGTCGCGCAGCAGACCCGATTCCTCGTGCGAGACCAGCGACAGTGCAACGCCGTCGGCACCGGCGCGGCCGGTGCGGCCAATGCGGTGCACGTAGTCTTCGGCCACCATCGGCAGGTCGTAGTTGATCACGATCGGCAACTGGTCGATGTCGATACCGCGTGCGGCGATATCGGTCGCCACCAGTACCGTGACGCGGCCGCTCTTGAAATCGGCCAGCGCGCGCGTGCGCGCGTTCTGGCTCTTGTTGCCGTGGATCGCCGCGGCGCGCAGGCCCGATTGCTCCAGGTAGCGCACCAGCTTGTCGGCGCCGTGCTTGGTGCGGCTGAACACCAGCGTCTGGCGGCGGCTGTCCTGGCTCAGTACGTGCAGCAGCAGATCGCGCTTGCGCGCGGCATCGACCGGATGCACCTGATGGCTCACCGTGGTGGCGACGGTGTTGGCCGGCGTCACCGACACTTCGCGCGGCGCGTTCATGAACTGCATGGCCAGCGACTTGATTTGCGGCGCGAACGTGGCCGAGAACAGCAGCGTCTGACGCTCGGCGGGCAGCGCACCGATGATGCGCTTGAGCGAGGGCAGAAAGCCCATGTCCAGCATGCGGTCGGCTTCGTCCAGCACCAGCACCTCGATGCCGCGCAGGTCGATGGTGCGCTGTTGCATATGATCGACCAGGCGGCCGGGGGTGGCGATGACGATGTCGATGCCACGGCGCAGCGCATTCACCTGCGGGCCCATGCTCACGCCGCCGAAGATCGTTGCCGTGCTTACGCGCAAATGCTTGCCGTAGTCGCGCATGTTGTCGTTGATCTGCGCGGCCAGCTCGCGGGTGGGCGTAAGGATCAGCGCACGCGGACGGCGCGCGCCGGTGCCCGCCGCGCTGGACAGGCGCTGCAGCAGCGGCAGCGAGAAGGCGGCCGTCTTGCCGGTGCCGGTTTGCGCGGCGGCGAGCAGGTCATGGCCTTCCAGCACCACCGGAATGGCGCCGGCCTGGATCGGGGTGGGTTCGGTATAGCCTTGTTCGGCAAGCGCGCGCAGCAACGCAGGCGCCAGGCCCAGCGATTCGAATGACATTCATAGCTCCCATGCAACCCGGAGCCTTCATGCAGAACCGCGTCGCCTCGTTGAAATTTACCGTTTAGGACCGGGGTTTTTGGCCCGAACGGGCCTGGTCCGAAAGCCCATTATACATGAACGGGGCATGCTTCGCCGGTCGGCGGGTGGGGCGTGATAGCGTCCTGCGGTCACGAACCGGGAGTTGTGCATGTCCGTCCTGTCCGCCCTGCGCGAGTTGAATCACGAGCAACGGCATACCGTGCTGGCAAGCTTCCTGGGCTGGACGCTCGATGCGTTCGACTATTTCATCTACACCTTCGTGGTGGTGGCCATCGCCAACGAATTCCACGTGGACCGGACCCGGGTCACGCTGGGCATTTTCCTGACGCTCGCGGCGCGTCCCATCGGCGCCTTTCTGTTGGGCCGGCTTGCCGACCGCTTCGGCCGCCGGCCGGTGCTGATGGTGGATGTGATCCTGTTTTCGCTGTTTGAACTGGCGACCGCGTTTTCGCCCTCGATCACGGTGCTGCTGGTAATGCGCTTCCTGTTTGGCGTGGCGATGGGCGGCGAATGGGGTATCGGTGCATCGCTGGTGATGGAGTCGATTCCGCCGAAGTCGCGCGGACTGGTGTCAGGCTTGCTGCAGAGCGGTTATCCCTGCGGCTTCTTTCTCGGTGCGCTGGTGAACTGGCTGCTGGTCGATCACATCGGCTGGCGCGGCTTGTTTGTGGTGGGCGCATTGCCGGCGCTGCTGGTGCTGTACATCCGGCGCAAGGTGCCCGAATCGCCGGGGTGGCAGGCAAGCCAGGGCAAGCTCAGTCTGTGGAAAGCGATGCGCGGCCAATGGAAACTGGCCATCTATCTGATGTGTTTGATGGCGGCGTTCAACATGTTCAGCCATGGCTCGCAGGACATGTATCACACCTTCGAGGAAGTGAGCCTGCATCTGCCGACCGGCTCCAGCGCGGCGTTCGTGCTGGTGGCGCTGCTCAATCTGGGCGCGCTGGTGGGTGGCATTTACTTCGGCGCCTGGTCGGAAAAGATCGGCCGTCGCCGCGCCATGATCATCGCCGCGCTGCTTGCCATTCCGGTGATCCCGCTGTGGACCTATGGCGGCTCGCTGCTATGGCTGGGCGTCGGTGCGTTCCTGATCCAGGTGATGGTGCAGGGCGCGTGGGGCGTGGTGCCCACGCATCTGAATGAACTTTCGCCCGATGGCGTGCGCGGCACGCTGCCGGGCTTTGCCTACCAGATGGGCAACCTGCTGGCGGCCGGCACCGCGACGGCGCAATCGTGGCTGGCCAGCCGGGATGGCCTGAACCTGCCTCTGGTGATGTCACTATGGATTGCCGCGGTGGCCGTGTTGCTGGCGTTGCTGGTCTGGCTGGGGCCGGAGGCGCGCGGCGTCGGCTTGGGCCGGCCCGGCAGCTGATAGAATGGCGGTTTTCGTTATCTACCGAGAGAAAGGCAATGAAGGCTGGCAAGGACAAGGTCATCGCGTTCCACTACACGCTTACCGTGGACGGCGAGAAGGTGGAAAGCTCGCACGAGGGCGGGCAGCCGTTGTGGATCCTGCTGGGCCATGGCCAGCTGATTCCCGGCCTGGAAAAGGCCCTGGAAGATCACGCCGCCGGTGACACGCTGCAAGTGGAAATTCCGCCGGCCGAAGGCTATGGCGAGCGCCAGGAAGGCCAGATCCAGCGCGTACCCAAGAAATACTTCCAGCAAGGCAATCGCCTCAAGCCCGGCATGGTGACGGTGCTCTCGCTCAAGGAAGGCGGACAGCGCGCGGTGACGGTGCAGAAGGTGGGCATGAGCACGATCGACGTGGACCTCAATCACCCCATGGCCGGCAAAACGCTCAACTTCGACGTGAGCGTGCAGGATGTGCGCGAGGCCACCGAGGAAGAAATCCAGCACGGCCACGCGCATCCGCCGGGTGCCCAGGCACACTGAACGCTGGCTCCTTCCCGTGTCGGCACGGAAAGCATAAAGAGCAAAAAGCAACGGCGCCCCCAGGCGCCGTTGCCGTTTTCCGATCGTGCGTGCGATCAGACCAGCGTGATCTGCACGTCCACGTTACCGCGCGTGGCGTGCGAGTACGGACAGATGTCGCGATGCGCGATGTCGATCAGCTCTTGCGCCACGGCGCGGTCGATGCCCGGCAGGCTCACTTCCAGCTTCACGGCGATGCCGAAACCGGTGGGTTCGCGCGGGCCGATGCCGACGTGCCCGGTCACCGAGGCTTCCTTCAGCGCGATTTTCTTCTCACGCGCCACGAAACGGATGGCGCCTTCGAAGCACGCCGAATAGCCAGCGGCAAACAGCTGTTCCGGGTTGCTGCCGTGACCGCCGGGGCCGCCCAATTCCTTGGGCAGTTTCAGGTCGAAATCCAGCACGCCGTCGCTGCTGTGGATGTGGCCTTCACGGCCGCCTTTGGCGGTGGCGGTGGCGGTATAGAGGATCTTGGCGGGGTTGCTCATGGGTTTTGGTCTCGCTCTTGGGTGGGTGCGGCCAGCTGGGCCGCCAGGGATTTGAGTTCGTCGCGCAGGCGGATGAAGTCGTCGGCGGACATGCAAAGACGGTTGGCCAGGCAGCGCGGCACGTCCAGCGCACGCTCGTGCAGGTTGCGGCCGGCCTGGGTCAAGGTGATTTCCACCTCGCGCTCGTCACGCTGGCGACGGCGGCGGCCGACCAGGTCGGCTTGCTCCAGGCGCTTGAGCAGAGGCGTCAAGGTGCCTGAATCGAGCTGCAGCCGTTCGCCGAGTTCACGCACGGTGAGGCCGTCGCGCTCCCACAGCACCAGCATGACCAGGTATTGCGGGTAGGTCAGACCCAGCGCCTCCAGCATGGGGCGGTAGGTGGCCGTCATGCGGCGCGAGGCAGCGTACAGCGCGAAGCAGAGCTGTTCGTCCAGAAGCAGGGTGGGTTCGGGGGTTGCCATCATGGGAAAACAATAGCATCAAATTTAATTGTGCACAATATAATTTTTTGCATGAGATGGCGGGAAGGTGGCAGAGGGGTGCAAATCAGTCGAGCAGGCGTTCGCCGTAGGCGAAGTGGTCGCGCCAATACGGGCCGTCGATATCGTCCAGGCGCACCGTGCCGCCGCTGTTGGGCGCATGCACGAAGCGGCCCTTGCCGACATAGACGCCCACATGGCTGATGCCGCCGCCGATACTGAAAAAGACCAGGTCGCCGCTGATCAGCTCATCCATGCGGCGCACCTTCTGGCCGTTCATTTCGGACATGTCGCGGGAGCTGTGCGGCAGAAGGATGTTGGCGGCGTTTCGATAGATGTAATCAACCAGTCCGCTGCAGTCGAAACCGCCTGCGGGTGTGTTGCCGCCATAGTGGTAGGGCGTGCCGACCAGGGCCATGGCGCGGAACAGCACGTCATTGGCGGTGCCGATGGAATTTTCCGGTGCACGGGCCGGCTCGTCGGCCAGTTCCGAATGCGACGGCTTGAACGTGGCTTCCCGCCTCGGACTGCTGGCGCACGCGGCGAGCAACAGCAGCACGCCGGCGAGTGCCGCCGCGCGCAGTGCGCGGCGGAAAAAGTGGTGCTTGCTCCAATCCCCTGTGTTAGCCAGGGTCATAAAAAAACCTCGGCGTTGGCTGCGCCGAGGTTATATCAAATCAATAAGTTGAAGGGAAGTTCTCAGGAGTTGGACGAAGTCGAGCCGGCCGCCGGGACTGGAGGCGGAGGCGGCGGCGAGGGCGGAGGCAGCGGCATGACGCCGGGTGGCGGTGGCGGCACCGGCGCGCCAGGCGGCTTGGGCGGTAACGGCGACAGGCTGAACAGCACCGGCACCTTCACCCATCCCTCCACCGCCTTGCCGTCCGCCATCTGCGGATGGAAGTGCCACTTCATGGCCGCATCACTGGCGGCCTTGGCAAGTTCCGGAGACGTCTTGCTGCCTTCGCTGTCGACATCCACCTTGCGCGCCGTGCCATCGGCGGCCACCAGCACTTTCAACATCACCGTGCCTTGCTCGCGATTCTTCACCGCATCAGGCGGGTACGGCGGCGGCATGGGGCCGCGGTCGTGCCAGTCCAATTTGGGTGGTGTGTCGGCCGGCGGCGCCGATGCCGATTGCGCCATGGCGGCGCCGCAGGCAAGCAGCGCCGTCAAGGCGACATAGCCGGATCGACGGCGCCAGGAACTTAGGAATGGACGGCTGATCATGGTGAGGCGCTCCTTCAATTGGGGTTCGGCAAGCCAGGGGATCATGGCGGGTTGGGCATCCACGCTGGTGCTGCGCATAAGCGTTTGTGCGTAGCACAGCTCGTGCTGGGGCGCTGCACGCAGCACGCTTTCGTCGCAGGCAAGCTCGATGTCCAGCTGGAAGCGGGGTAGCGCGAACCAGGCCAGCGGGTGAAACCACAGCAACACGAGAATGCATTCGCTCAGCAGGCTCCACCACGCATCGCCACGGCGCAGATGTGCGCATTCGTGACGCAGCACCATCTCGCGTGCATCGGTGTCGTAGCGCTCAAGAAAGTCCGCGGGCAGCAGCAGGCGCGCGCGCGGTGCCCACATCACGGCGGGGCCGGCCGCATGCAAGCGCAATCGCCGCGTGAGCAGCGCCGGATATTCGGCGATCAGTTGGCGACGCATGGCAGGCGGCATCGCGGTGCAACCGCGTGCCAGGCGCATGTAGCGCAAGGCCAGATGCAATGCGCCGTAGGCGACGCCGAGCAGCCATATCGCCACGAGCCAGGCATACGCATCGGACACGGCGACGTAAGTGATCGGCAGCGACGGCGTCGGCAGCATGGAAATGACCGGCCGCAACGGCGACGCTTTGATGGGCGCGGGCAGCCACGGCATCGCCGCCATCACGCAGGGCAACGCCCACAGCGTAAACGCGGGGCCGGCGCCGAACGCGCGGCGCAATGGCTTGCGCAGCACCAGGACCAGCACCAGGCCCAAGGTGGCGGTAAGCAGCATCCGTAAAAGCATTGCGTTCATGATCATCGTTCCTTGCGCTCGATGGCATCGATCAGTTTGCGCAATTGGGCGATGTCATTGGGGGACAACTTTTCGTGCTGGCTGAAATGCGCAAGCAACGGACCGACACGTCCGCCGAACACGCGGTCCAAGAGGCTGCGGCTTTCCTGCGCCTGCCATTGCGCGCGGCTGAGCAAGGGCGCGTAGAGATAGCGGCGGCCATCGCGCGTGGCTTCTACGGCGCCTTTTCCCAGCAGGCGATTGAGCAGGGTGCGGATGGTTTTTTCGTGCCAGTCGCTGTTGGCCTGCACGGCGGCGACGATCTGTTCGGAGGACAGCGGCGCTGTCTTCCACAGTGCTTCCATGACGCGGCTCTCGGCGTCGCTGATGGGCGTATGGGCCTGTGGCATCGATCGGCTCCGATTGGATTACAAGTGTAGTCTCGAATCGAGATTACATGCGTAATCCTTGGGGCGCAAGTACCGCGAAAGCGATCAGTGCGCCAGCACGTCGATCGGCTGCTCGGAAAGCGTCTTGCCCTGGGCATCCCAGGCGCGCAGGCGGTAATGGCCGGGGTAGAGGTACAGCACGTTATGGGCGCGGGCCTTGATGAAGGTGTAGCGGTCGGCCGGGATGGCGTTGTCGGGCTCGTTCGGATAGTAGGCATCCACCACGCAGGGGATCTGCCCGGCGCATAGATCGGTGTCAATCTTGTAGGTAAAGCGCGTGCCGCCCAGCGACAGCCAGTAGGGCCGTATGTCGAGGTTGAGGGGCGGCTGCACCAGCACGATGATGCGCCGCAAGACGTCGGTGCTGGTTCCGTCGCCGCTGCGCAGATCCATTGGCGAAGCGGGTGGAAGAATGACGGAGATGTCGTGCATGCGTGGATCGGAACTCCAGTACGCATGCGTGCTGCGATTCTGCAGAACGATGGGCAACTGCGAGGAAAAACGCGAGGCAACCTCGGCGTAATAGCCGAAGTCCAGGCCGCCTGGCGCCACGTCCCGAAATTGCACCTGGTCCACGCAAAGCGGGTCATAGCCGCTCAGCTGTTGCAGCTGCATGGCCATCGGCTTGATGTCATCGCCCAGATTGCCGGGGGCTTTGTCGATATGCGAGTAGCCCGCGTGCACGAACAGCTTGGCTTGCGGATCCTTGGCGAACACCTTCTCGTAGAGCGTGCGTGCCTGCAGCGTGTCGCGGTCCTCGAGCGAGGCATCGTCGGAGTCGTACGGCACGATGATGTAGCCGAGCTTGATGGCCTGGCGAATGATCTCGCCGTAAAGCGGTTCAAGCAGGTATTCGCTGCCGGACGTGTCGATGGGGTAGCCGCGCCGCATCAGGTCCACGTCTTGAGTGCTTAGCGCCTCGGCGGCGAAGTAGCGATAACCCAGCGCGCGCAGGCGCGGCAGCAAGGCCAGCGTCAGCTCGCGCGTGTGCGCATCGTGATGGGCCTCGTTGATCATCACGATGTGGCGCTGCGCGGCAAGCTCGGCTACCGCTTCGCTGGCACTGACGGCTTGCCAGTCGTCGTCTTGCGGCAGGACCGTTGACTTGGGGGGCGCGATGCGGTTGTCGAACGGAAAGGTTATCGTTGCTTCGGTGTACAACCCCAGTTCGCTTTCCACGGTGGCGAGCAGTTGTAGCGCCAAGACTTTTTCGTCCTTGTCGAGCAAGGGCATGACCGATTTCAGGTAGTTGTAGCGCGCCAGGCCATTGGGCGCGGCGCCGAAGCGGGTCACCAGTTCGCGGGTGGACGGCGCAGGAGTCTGCGCGCGCGCACCGGCGGCTGCCAGTAGCACGGTCGTGCAAAACAGGCACATCACAAACGGTATACGCATCGGCATGGCGGTGATGTCGTGGTTGCGCGATACCAGCCTGCGACGTTGCCCGGCCGGGCGCAAGTACCAATTTCCGCGGTCCAGGTCGCTACAATGGCCTGATGGATGCTTCCCGCAGTGATGTATTGATTCTCGGTGGCGGTGTCATTGGCCTTGCCAGCGCGCTCTATCTGCTCAACAACGGCGCCAGCGTGCGTGTGCTGGAGCAGGGCACGCCCGGCTGCGGCAGCTCGCATGGCAATTGCGGTACGATCACCCCCAGCCATGCGGCACCGCTGGCGATGCCGGGCATGGTGGGCGTGGCGTTGCGCTCGATGCTTCGCTCCGACGCACCGCTCTACCTCAACCCCCGCTTCGATGGCCCGCGCCTGCGCTGGTTGCTGGGTTTTGCCAGGCACTGCAACTGGCGCGATTTCGAAGCTGCCGCAAAAGCGCGGGCAGCCATCCTGCAACGGTCCCGCGATCTGCTCGATCAACTGATCGGTGCGGAAAAGCTCGATTGTGAATTCGTCCAATCGGGGGGGCTCTACGTCTATCGCAGCGCGGCCCGGCTGGCGGCGGACGAGCGCCATCATGCCGAGCTGCTCGATCGTTTGGGTATTGCGGTGCAGCGCTTGCGCGGCGAAGAGGTCCAGGCGATCGAGCCGGCGCTCAAGCCGGGCGTGCAGGGCGGCCTGCTGCATCCGCAAGACGCGCGCTTGCGTCCGGATCGCTACGTGGCCGAGCTCGCGCGGCGGGTGCTCGAACGCGGAGGCGTGATCGAAACGGGTGCGCGTATCGAGCGATTGCAAACCGATGGCCCGCGCATCGCAAGCGTGGGCACTACCGGCGGTGATTTTTCGGGCGAACGCGTGCTGCTTGCGCTCGGCGCCTGGTCGCCCTTGCTGGGCCGGCAGCTTGGGTTGCGCCTGCCCATGCAGCCGGGCAAAGGCTATTCGCTTACCTATAGCCGTCCGGTACGCGTACCCCGGTATCCGCTGGTGTTGCGAGAGGCGGCGGTGTGCGTCACCACCTGGGACAGCGGCTTTCGCCTGGGCAGCACGATGGAGTTTTCCGGTTACGCCCAGGGGCTCAACCGCACCCGCATCGATGCCTTGCGCCGCAGCGCCGCGGCCAACCTGCACGAGCCGGAAGGGCCGCAACTGCAGGAAGAGTGGTGGGGCTGGCGGCCGATGAGCGTGGACGAAGTGCCGATCATCGGCCCGAGCACGCGCTGGTCCAACCTGCATCTGGCGACTGCGCACGGCATGCTCGGTGTCAGCATGTCGGCCGCGACCGGGGAGCTGGTCGCCGCGCAACTGGGCGGCACGACGCCGGCCTTCGACCCGGCGCCTTACGCACCTGCCCGCTTCGGTCTGTGATCACGCCTGTGCCGATCGGGCATGTTGTAATCAGGCTGGTTGTAATCCCGCAAGGGCAGACTCGCCGCGGCAAGGGAGAAGGATGATGAGCGATAGTTTCGACCTGATCGTCCTGGGTTCGGGTTCCGGCGGATTGAGCGTTGCCCAGCACGCCGCGCGACTTGGGGCGAAGGTTGCGATGTTCGAGCCGCACGAAATGGGCGGTACCTGTGTCAATCGCGGTTGCGTACCCAAGAAGGCCATGTGGTTTGCCGCACAAATGGCCGACATGCATCGCCTCGCCGCGCAATACGGTTTCCAAACCACGCCGATGCAATTGGACTGGGCGCGCTTGCGGCGGTTACGCGATGACTACATCGCCGGCATCCGCCGGCGCTACGACGCGCGCCTGGCGCAAGCCGGCATTACCGTCGTGCCGGAAGCCGCCAGCCTGGTGTCGGCCGATACGGTCGCGACCGGCTCCGGCATGCGCGCGAGGGCACCGCATATCGTGATCGCCACTGGCGCGCGCCCGCGCCGCCTGGATATCGCCGGCTTCGAGCTGGGCATGCTGTCGGACGACATCTTCGCTTTGGAATCTGCGCCCAGGCGCATCGGTGTCGTCGGCGGTGGTTACGTCGCGGTGGAATTCGCCGGCGTCCTGCATGCGCTCGGCTGCGAGGTTGATATGTTCGTGCGCAACGACCTCTTGTGCGGATTCGACCGCGAGATGGTCGATGCGCTGTCCTCGCACATGCAGGCGCGAGGCATTCGCCTGCTGCGGGACGTGCAGGTGACAGGCGCACGCGGCGTTCGCGGCGATGTCACGTTGGAGACCGGCGGCGGTGCGGCATTCGAAGGCTACGACGCGGTGCTATGGGCGATCGGCCGCACGCCCAACAGCAACGGCATCGGGCTGGAAAGCCTTGGCGTGGCATGCGACGAGCGCGGCCACGTGCTGGTCGATGCCTATCAAAACACCAGCGTGGCGGGCATCTACGCCATCGGCGACGTCACCGATCGCAAGGCGCTCACGCCGGTGGCGGTGGCGGCCGGGCGCGCCCTGGCCGATCGCCTGATCGGCGGCCATGCCGATGCCCGTCTGGACGATAGCGTCCTTCCCAGCGTGGTCTTCTCCGAACCGCCGCTGGGCATGGTCGGACTGACCGAACAGCAGGCACGCGCACGCCATGGCGATGCGGTCAACGTGCACAGCGGCCGCTATACCCCGCTGCAATGGATGGTGGCGGGCCGTTCGGAACAAAGCGTCGTGAAGCTGCTGACCGTTGGCGCGGAGCGCCGCGTCGTAGGAATCCACGTATTGGGGCCAGGTAGCGACGAATTGCTGCAAGGTTTTGCGATCGCTCTGCAAAAGGGTCTGTACTGGCACGACCTGAAGGCGGCGATAGCCATCCACCCCACCGCGGCGGAGGAGTTGCTGTTGCTGCGTTAGTGGGTAACCGGTCACACTCCGGACATGGAGACCTTCAACCTCGAGCGCGGCACTGCGCCGCTTTTGATCAGCCTGCCGCACGATGGCAGCCACATTCCTGCCGATCTTGCCAAGCGCCTGCGCCCCGCCGCGCGCCGAGCGCCCGATACCGACTGGCACGTGGCCAAGCTCTACGAACCGCTTGCCAAGGACCTGGGCGCCAGCGTGATCAAGCCGGTGGTGTCGCGCTACATGGTCGATTTGAATCGACCTGCCGACGGGCATGCGTTGTATCCGGGCCGCCGCGAAACCGGCCTGGTGCCGACCGTTGGCTTCGATGGCGAGCCGTTGTATCTGGACGGCCAGGAACCGGACGCCGAGGAGATCGGCCAGCGGATCGAAACCTGGTGGCGTCCCTATCATCAAGCTCTTGCGGCGGAACTCGAACGCCTTAAAGCGCAGCACGGCCATGTCGTGCTGTGGGACGGGCATTCGATCCGCAGCCATGTGCCCATGCTGTTCGAGGGGCGCCTGCCGGACTTCAATCTCGGCACCGCCGATGGCGCCAGTTGCGGTGCCCAGCTGCAGTGGAACCTGACCGGCGTGATGGAAGCGCAGTCACGCTACGACTTCGTACTCAACGGCCGCTTCAAGGGCGGCTATATCACCCGCCATTACGGCAATCCTGCACATGGTATCGAGGCGGTACAACTGGAGCTGGCGCAGAGCCAGTACATGAATGAGGAGAGCTTTGCCTGGGATACGACCAAGGCGCCGATGGTGCAGGGCACGATCCGCCAGTTGTTACAAAAATGTCTAGAGTGAGGGGCGGGGCTTAAACGCCAAATTTGACCGATTGTTTAAATCATCAGCATTTATTGATGAATTTTTCTCGCCGTTCAGTTCCGGTATGCCGAATCCAAGGCATTGTTGATACCGCCATGCCGCCCGAGGTTGCCGGGTTCCGGCCGGGTCCGTGGCAATTAAAATCTCGAGGCTCATGATCATGATCCGTAAACTTGCGATCGCTTCTCTGCTCGTTGCAGGTGTGGCTCTGTCCGGTTCCGTTTTTGCCCAGTCGACCGCTCCGTCCTCGGCATCGTCGTCCTCTTCGACGACCGCCAAGCACCACAAGTCCAAATCTTCGTCCTCGACCAGCCACAAGTCCCACAAGAAGACCAGCAGCGCGCCGGCTTCCAGCGGTACGGCTGGCAAGTAATCGCGCAAGCAAGACGGTTCGGTATACCGATAACCCCGGTTGGCTCGGCCAGCCGGGGTTTTTAATGTCCGCTGCCGGTCGCCGGCAACGCGGCGACGCACTTCAGTTCGATGGCGATGGGTGTTGGCAGGGCGGTAATGCCCAGCGTCGTGCGGCAGGCATCGACGCCCGCGAAATATTCCGTATAAAGGCGGTTGTAGACCGCAAAGTCGCGCGCCATGTCGGTAAGGTACACAGTGACATCGACCAGGTCTTCCCAGCGCGCGCCGCTGGCATGCAGCACCGCGCGGACATTGGCGAACACTTGCCGGCATTGTTGCTCGATGTCGTAAGCGATCAACTTGCCGTCGGCGTCGTGAACGTTGCCGGGAATGACGTTGCTGCCGGGCTGGCGGGGGCCGACGCCCGACAGGAACAGCAGATCGCCTACGCGCCGCGCATGCGGATATGCGCCCACAGGGGCTGGCGCCGTATCCGTGCGGATCGCCTCGCTCACCGCGGCTCTCCGGCACGGCGCATCAGTCGTTCCAGCGCTTGCTCGTAGCTGGGGCGCACCGTTTCGCGCGAGTCTACGTGCATGTCCAGGTCGTGCATGTGCCCGTTGGACAGGCTGTAGCACCAGGCATGTACGGCCAGCGGCTGGCCGCGTTCCCAGGCATCCATCACGACGGTGGTGGCGCACACGTTGAGCACCTGCTCGATCGCATTGAGTTCGCACAGACGGGTGTTGCGCAAGGGCATCGAGCCGATCGCGTTGAGCGTGCCGGCGTGTTTGTGCGCCACGTCGCCAACGTGACGCAGCCAATTGTCGACCAGGCCCAGGCGCCGTTCGTCCAGCACCGCCTGCACGCCGCCGCAGCCATAGTGGCCGACCACGATGATGTGCTCGACCTTGAGCACGTCCACGGCAAACTGGATGGCGCTGAGGCAGTTCAGATCGGTGTGCGAGACCACGTTGGCGACGTTGCGCTGCACGAAGATCTCGCCGGGCGGAAGGTCCACGATCTGCGTGGCCGGCACGCGCGAATCGGAGCAGCCGATCCACAGGTACTTGGGCGATTGCTGCTTGGCCAGACGCTCGAAGAATTGCGGATCGGCTTCTGTTACGGCGCTCGACCAGCGGCGGTTGCTGTCGATCAGATCTTGCAGGGGACTGCTCACGGCACGTTCCTTTAATAGCGAATACAGATGTTGCGTGGCTCGGTGAAAAAGCGCAGCGCCTCGGTGCCGCCTTCGCGCCCGACGCCCGATTGCTTGCTGCCGCCGAACGGCGTGCGCAGATCGCGCAGCAGCCAGCAGTTGATCCACACGATGCCAAATTCCAATTGCGCGGCCATGCGGTGGGCGCGCGACAGATCGCCGGTCCACACCGAAGCGGCCAGGCCATAACCAGTACCGTTGGCGATGGCCAGCGCCTGGGCTTCGTCGTCGAACGGGATCAGCGTGACGAAGGGGCCGAAGATTTCCTGTTGATTGGTGGCGGTGTCGTTCGACAAGCCTTCCACCACGGTCGGCGCGACGAACCAGCCTTCCGCGCAGCGACCGTTGAGCGTCAGCGCATGCCCGCCGGTGAGCACCTGCCCGCCTTCGTCGCGCGCGCGCTGGATGCAGCCCATCACTTTCTCGAAGTGTTCGCGCGATACCAGCGCGCCCAAGTCCGTGCCGGCGTCCTGCGGGTCGCCCACGCGCAAGGCGTTGACGCGTTCCAGATAGCGTTGGCGGAAGCTGTCATAGATCGAGCGCTGCACCAGCAGGCGCGAGCCGCACAGGCAGATCTCGCCCTGGTTGGCGAAGCCCGAACGCACGATGATGTCCAGATTGTCCTCGCTCAAATCCGCGTCGGCGAAGACGATGGCAGGATTCTTTCCGCCAAGTTCCAGCGATATTTTCTTGAAATGCGGTGCGGCCGTCGCGGCAATGCCGGCGCCGGTGCGCGTGCTGCCGGTGAAGGAGATGGCCTTGACGAGCGGATGCTCGACGATGGCCTGGCCCGTCGTCGGGCCGCGTCCGTGCACGATGTTGAGCACGCCGGCGGGAAAGCCGGCTTCGATGCTCAACTCGCCCAGCAGCGCTGCCGTGCATGGCGTGATTTCCGACGGTTTTGCCACCACCGCGTTACCGCTGGCGAGCGCAGGGGCGATCTTCCAGGTAAACAGATACAGCGGAAGATTCCACGGACTGATGCAGCCCACCACGCCGAGCGGGCGGCGCAAGGTGTAGTTGATCGCACCGCTTTCCATCGCATGGGATTGGCTATCCCACGCCATCACGGCGGCGGCGAAGAAGCGCAGGTTGGATACCGCGCGCGGGATGTCCAGCCGCCGGGCAAGCGCTACCGGTTTGCCGCTGTCGCGCGATTCCAGCTCAGCCCATTCATCGAGCCGTGCTTCGATCAGGTCGGCCAGGCGATGAAGCAGGCGGGCGCGTTCCTCCGACGGGGTCGCCATCCATGCCGGTGCCGCCCGCTGCGCGGCCTGCACGGCGGCTTCGACATCGGCGCGGGTGGAATCGGGACAGTGCGCAAATACCGCGCCGGTGGCGGGCTCATGGACGTCGAGCCAGCGGTTGTCGATGGGCGCCTGCAGGCGACCGTCAATCAGATTGGCGAGGCGTGTGCTTGGCATCCATGCAAGCTTAGAGCCTGCGGGCGCCGATTGCACCGGACGCGTGCGTATCGGTTGCTGGCGACACTTGCGAAGAACGGATCAGGGCATCCCTGGGGCTTGTTTACACTATGGGCGTGGCCATCATGCGCCGGCGCCACGCGCTGTCACCTGACAGCCACTCCAATTCCAATACAACGCGGGCTACGCCCATCGCGTAAACAGGCCCTAGCTCAGGGCCTTGGTGCGACCGCCATCGACCGCGATGCTCACGCCATTGACGTAGGCTGCCGCCGGCGTGCACAGGAACGCGATCACCGCGGCCACTTCGCCCGGTTCGCCAAAGCGCCGTGCCGGCACCGCGGCGGCCATCTCCGCTGCCAGTTCTTCTTCGCTGCGGCCGCTTTTTTTCGATTGGGCGGACAGCAGGCCGGCGAGTCGCGCGGTGCGGGTGTAGCCTGGCAGCACATTGTTGACGGTGATGCCGTCGGCGGCGAGTTCGCCGGAAAGGGTTTTCGCCCACGCGGCCACGGCGGCGCGGACGGTGTTGGAGACGCCAAGGCCGGGAATGGGTTCCTTGACCGACGTGGAGATCACGTTGACCAGACGGCCGAAACGCGCCTCGCGCATGCCGGGCAGCATGGCTTGCATCAATACCTGGCCGGCCAGCAGATGTTGGCGGAAGGTGTTTTCGAAGGCGGCGGCCTCGGCGGTGTGCGCGGGGCCGCCCGGCGGTCCGCCGGTGTTGTTGATGAGGATATGCACCGGATGCGTGGCCACGATATCGTGCGCCACGGCGTGCAGGGCATGGGTGTCGTGCATGTCCACGCCGCGCCAGTCGTGCCGTTGCGCGGGATGGTTGCGTGGCAGGCTTTGCGCCAGTTCTTCAAGGACATCGACCGAGCGCGCCAGTACAGTGACGTCGGCGCCCAGTCCGGCCAGCTCGATCGCCGTCGCGCGGCCGATGCCTTGCGATGCGCCGCATACCACCGCGTGACGCCCGCTGAGATTCAACTCCATGAGGTCTCCTTGGAGGGCCGGCTCAGGCCCGGCTACGCCATTGCAATGCCAGTGCGGCGATCCAGCACGTCCACGCCACCCATTGGCTGTAGCGCCACATCCGCCATAAGCGCGTGATGGCGGCATCGTCGATCGCGGCGATGGCGGGCGAACGCAACACGCTTTGCATGCGCAACCACAGCTGCGGCCCACGTGCGGTTGCGCCGGTGCCGGTGTCCACGATCACCTGCCAGTGTTGTGGATAGCCCTCGCGCAGACGCTTGGCGATACGCAAGGGCAATACCGCATAGGCGATGAAGCAGGCCAGGCCGATCAGCAGCAGGCCGATGTAGACCGCCAACAGGATCAAAGGCTGCTCCAGGTGATGCGCGGCAGATCCGTGCGCAGGGAATGCAGCACGCCATCGCCTTGCGGCGGCTTGCCGCAGACCGCCTTGCTCACTGCCTCGTCGTATTTCCGGTCCATCATACCCACCCACACGACGCCGTCGGGGCCATGCGCGATCTTATAGCTGCCGCCGGTGCTGACGGCGGTCGGCGTGGTGCTGCTGGCGGTGGAGAAGGTGCTGGCCGATTGTTCCCAGTAGGTGTTGCTCGACTGCTGCTTGCTGGAGCTATAGACCACCACGTAGCGTGCGCGCTTGTCCGAGACTTGCACGCTGCCGAATGCGCCGCTGTCGCTGTTGGTCCAGCCCATGTATTCGCACAGCTTCACGTCTTGGGAGTCGATCGGCTGGAAGGCGTCATCCAGCACCACCACGGTCGGCGCGAACAGGTAGCTCGAACGCATCACCGAGCGTCCGTTGATTTCCGATTTCACGCCGATCTTGTACGGCAGCTTCACGTCGTTGGGCAGCACGAAGCTCAGGAAGTAGCTGTGCACGCCGTTGATCGCCGCCACCGGGCCGCTGCCCAGGGTGAACTGCTGTGGACGCCAGGGCAGGGGCGTCTGGTAGGAGAAGTCGGCAAAGCTCGTGCAGCACGGTGTGGCCTGCTGGAGTTGCTTCTTGGCATCGGCCAGCGTCTTCGGCGGCGGGCTGTCGGGCAGGATGGTCGGCAGCTTGACGCTATGGCAGGCGCCCAGCAGAACGGTAAGGGAGATGAGAAGTAGCAGTTTGAATCGCATGGGGAAGAATCGATTTAGAAGTCAGCGCTCCCTGCTGCGCGGGGATAGGGAATGGCGTCGCGGATGTTGGACAGTCCACAGACATAGACAAGCAGGCGTTCGAAACCGAGGCCGAAGCCGGAATGAGGTACGGTGCCATAACGGCGCAGGTCACGATACCAGTCGTACGTGGCGTTATGGAGACCGAACTTGGCCATGCGGCGATCGAGGTAGTCCAGGCGCTCCTCGCGCTGGCTGCCGCCGATGATTTCACCGATGCCGGGGGCCAGCACGTCCATGGCGGCGACGGTTTTTTCGTCGTCGTTCAGGCGCATGTAGAAGGCCTTGATCTGCTCGGGATAGTTCATGACCACCACCGGGCGGCCGACGTGCTTCTCGGCCAGGTAGCGTTCGTGTTCGGTCTGCAGGTCCACGCCCCAGGCGACGGGGAAGTCGAACTTCTGACCGGATTTTTGCAGGATGTCGATCGCATCGGTGTAATCGATGCGCGCGAACGGCTGGACAATGAAATTCTCAAGGCGGGTGATCGCCTCGGGCTGCACGCGTTCGGCGAAGAACGCCATGTCGTCGCCGCGCTCCTCAAGCACCGCCTTGAAGATGGCTTTCAGGAACGCCTCGGCATAGTCGGCGTCGGCGGAGAGATCGGCGAAGGCGATTTCCGGCTCCACCATCCAGAACTCGGCCAGGTGGCGCGGCGTGTTGGAGTTTTCGGCGCGAAAGGTGGGGCCGAAGGTGTAGACCTTGCTCATCGCCAGCGCGTAGGCCTCCACGTTGAGCTGGCCGGACACGGTAAGAAACGCTTCGCGCCCGAAGAAATCCTTGCGGAAGTCGATCTTGCCTTTTTCGTCCCGCGGCAGGTTGGCCAGGTCCAGCGTGGACAGGCGGAACATGTCGCCGGCGCCTTCGGCGTCGGAGGTGGTGATGATGGGCGTGTTGATCCAGAAAAAGCCTTGTTCGGTGAGATGGCGGTGGATCGCCGTCATCATGGTGTGGCGCACGCGCGTGACCGCCCCGAACAGGTTCGTGCGGGGGCGCAGGTGGGCGACTTCACGCAGGAACTCCATCGAGTGCTGCTTGGGCTGGATGGGGTAGGTTTCCGGATCGTCGACCAGTCCGGTGACGACCACGCTGTCGGCCTGTAGTTCGAAACTCTGTCCCTTGCCCTGCGACGGCACCAGGGTGCCGCTGACGATCACGCCCGCGCCGGCGCTGAGGTGTTTGACCTCGCTTTCGTAATTGCCCAGCGTCGCCGGCACGACCGCCTGGATCGGGTCGAAGCAGGAGCCGTCGCTGACATTGACGAACGACAGGCCGGCCTTGGAATCGCGCCGGGTGCGCACCCAGCCGCGCACGGTTACCTTGCTGCCGGCTTCGAGCTTGCCGGAAAGGGCCTGTTTGACGCTGACCACCGCCATGGATTGAAACTCCTAAGGGAAGCGCCCATTTGTTAAGCGCGAAGATGCGAACGGGCATGATAATGTAGGCCTTGCCGCACTGCGACATGCATTTGGTGCGATAAGTGCCCCGTTCGATACAACGCTGCCGTCATGACCATCTCGATAACCGCTTCGGCCAATCAACGCATGCGCCAGTTCCTGGCCCAGACTCCGGGCGCCGCGGGCGTGCGCTTTGGCGTCAAGCGCACCGGGTGCTCCGGCTTCGCCTATGTGGTGGACCTGGCCGACACCGCCGGCGCGAACGACCAGACCTTCCAGATCGACGGCGTACCGGTGATCGTGGATGCCGGCAGCCTGCCGCTGGTCGATGGCACGGTGATCGATTTCCAGCGCCAGGGGCTCAACGCCAGCTTCGTCTTCCATAACCCAAATGCCACCGGCGAGTGCGGCTGCGGGGAAAGTTTCACCGTCGGCTGAACCCCTTCGGGGCGCCATCCCGAGTCAATTCAGCGACTTGCGCCGACTGATTGATCCCGCTTACAATTCCGCTTCTGTCCGCGCCGTTTGGTGCCGGGCGGTCCCTTGCCTCACCGCATCCGGCGGGAGGCTGCTTGGCCCGTAAGGGCCACATCCATAAGGAGTTTTTCCGATGACCTTGCGTCATTACGAAGTTGTATTCCTGGTCCATCCCGACCAGAGCGAACAGGTTCCGGCGATGATCGAGCGCTACAAGGCACTGATCACGACCGACGGCGGCAAGATCCACCGCCTGGAAGACTGGGGCCGCCGCCAGCTGGCGTACCCGATCGTGAACCTGGCCAAGGCGCACTACGTCCTGCTCAACATCGAAGTGAGCCAGAACGCCCTGAACGAGCTGGAATCGGGCTTCCGCTTCAACGACGCCGTGCTGCGCCATCTCGTGATCAAGCGCGACGAGGCCGACACCGACCAGTCCTTCATCCTCAAGAGCAAGGAAAAGGACGACGCCAAGTCCTCGCGCCGCCGTGACGACGACGCCGATGGCGACGACCGCCGCGTGGGTCGCGCCGATAGCGACGACGCCGATCTCGAAGACTGATCCAGGAGCCCAGACCCATGTCCAAGTTCTTCCGCCGCCGCAAGTTCTGCCGCTTCACGGCCGAAAACGTCAAAGAGATCGACTACAAGGATCTCAACACGCTGCGCCAGTACATCACGGAGAACGGCAAGATCGTTCCCAGCCGCATCACCGGTACCAAGGCCCGATACCAGCGTCAGCTGGCCACGGCCATCAAGCGCGCCCGCTTCCTGGCGCTGCTGCCGTACACCGACAACCACGACGTCTGACGTCGTTGACTCGCCCTCTCCCCTTGGGGAGGGGGCAAGTCGATTTTCCTCCGCTCCTCTTATGGGGAGCGGATCGAAGTGAGGGGGCGGTCTTGCGGTGCGGTTGAGCGAAGCGCGTCTTCGCATCGGCTGGCAGGCAAGCGTCGTCCTTCACTCCAGGCTCTCCACGCAGTGGGTGAAGAGACCAAGCAAGGCAAGTTCGGACAACCGTCCACGGCTGCGCCGGGCCACTCCGGTGCTAACGAATCCAAGGAACCACCATGGAACTCATTCTGCTCGAAAAAGTGCGCAACCTCGGCAACCTCGGCGACAAGGTCAACGTGAAGCCGGGCTACGGCCGCAACTACCTGTTGCCGCAAGGCAAGGCCGTGCGCGTCAATGCCGAAAACCTCGCCGCGTTCGAAGCCCGTCGCGCCGAATACGAGGCCAAAGCCAACAAGCTGCTGTCCGACGCCGAAGCCCGCAAGGGCAAGCTGACCGACGTGACGGTGACCATTGCCGCCAACGCCAGTCCGGAAGGCAAGCTGTACGGCTCGGTCGGTCCGCGCGAAATCGCCGAAGCGCTGCAGGCGGTCGGCCACGACGTCCACAAGAACGAAGTGATCCAGGGCGAAGGCCCGATCCGCCACATCGGCGAATTCGAGGTGCAGATCAGCCTGCATGCCGACGTGCACAACACCGTCAAGGTGATCGTGGTCGGCGAGAAGTAATCGCCGCGCGCCATCGCTGGATGGATGCAGACGGGCGCCGTACGGCGCCCGTTTGTTTTGTAGCGGGGCCGATTGTTTATCCCCAGCATCTCACAGGTTATCCACAGACTTATTGTCTCGTCGGGTGAGACGGCACCGCGTATGCTCATTACTTGTGCTTGCCTACATGGCTTTGAGCACCTTCCTTGCCACAGGGAGCGTCCATGTCTTTCGTACCCGAACGTAAAACCGCCAATAGCGCCGTCGAAGCCTTGCGTGTGCCGCCGCATTCCATCGACGCGGAGCAGGCGGTCCTTGGCGGCTTGATGCTCGCTTCGGATGCGCTGGACAAAGTCGCCGACAAACTCGGCGAGCAGGATTTCTATCGCAAGGACCATCGCCTGATCTGGCGAGCCATCACCGAGCTTGCCAACAAAGGCATGCCGTGCGATGCGGTAACCCTGGGCGACTGGTTCGAAGCCAATGACCTGGCCGAGATGGTGGGCGGCGCGAGCTATCTGGTGGAGCTGGCCAACGCCACGCCCAGCGCCGCCAACATTGCCGCTTACGCGGAGATCGTGCGCGAGAAGTCCGTGCTGCGGCAGCTGATCGACGCGGGCACCGCGATTACCGAAGACGGCTACCGGCCCGAAGGCAAGTCCGTGCACGAGGTGCTCGAAAGCGCCGAGCAGCGCGTATTCCACATCGCCGAATCGGGCGCGCGCGGCAAGAAAGACACCGTGTCGATGCGCGAGGCGGTGAAGGATGCCTTCCGCCTGTTGCACGAGCGCTACCAGAACCGCGGTCAGCTCACCGGCATCTCCACCGGCTTCACCGATCTGGATAACCTCACTTCCGGGCTGCAACCCTCCGACCTGATCATCGTGGCGGCACGCCCGTCGATGGGCAAGACCGCGTTTTCGCTCAACATCGCCGAGGCTGCCGCACTGCGTGCCAAGAAGCCGGTGGCCGTGTTCTCGATGGAAATGTCCGCTTCGCAGCTGGCATTCCGCCTGATCTCCTCCGTAGGCCGCATCCACCAGCAGCACCTGCGCAACGGCGACCTTGCCGAGGAAGACTGGCCGCGCGTCACCAATGCGATCGCGCTGTTGTCGGAAGCGAAGATCTTCATCGACGATACGCCCGGCTTGTCGCCGGTGGAAATGCGTTCGCGCTCGCGCCGCCTGGCCCGCGAACACGGCGGGCTGGGCCTGATCGTGATCGACTACCTGCAACTGATGCAGGTGCCAGGCAACAAGGAAAACCGCGCCACGGAGATCTCCGAAATCTCACGCTCGCTGAAGGGCCTGGCCAAGGAACTCAACGTACCGGTGATCGCGCTCTCGCAGTTGAACCGCTCGCTGGAGCAGCGCGCCGACAAGCGCCCGATGATGTCGGATTTGCGCGAATCCGGTGCTATCGAGCAGGACGCCGACGTGATCATGTTCATCTATCGCGACGAGTACTACAACAAGGAATCGCCCGACAAAGGCCTCGCGGAAATCATCATCGGCAAGCAGCGTAACGGCCCCACCGATACGATAAAGCTGACCTTCCTTGGGCACTACACCAAGTTCGAGAACTACAGCCCCGACACCTATGTGGGGCACTTCTGAGCGCGCCTGCCTGCGCTTTGCCATCTCCTTGCCCTGATCCGGGAGCGGCCAGCCGTTACCCTATGCTGCAGCGAGCCGGCTTGCGCGCCGGGGCGCACGTCCGCTAACGAGCTGGGTTGTAACCGTCCGGAACCATGAGCCGCACCACCGTCGCCACCATTCACCTGGGCGCGCTGCGCCACAATCTGGAGCGCATCAGGCAGCTTGCCGCGCCCGCGCTGGTCATGGCCGTGGTGAAGGCCGATGCCTACGGCCACGGCCTGGAGCGTGTGGCGCGGGCACTGAATGGCGCTGCCGACGCGTTCGCCGTGGCCTCGCTCGGCGACGGGTTGCGCTTGCGCGCGGCCGGCCATCGTCAGCGTATCGTCGTGCTGTCGGGCCCCGACCTGCCCGGCGATATCGCCGAAATGCAGCGGCTGGGGCTGGACGCGGCGATCCATCACGAAAGCCAGCTGCGCTGGTTGTCCGAGGCTTCGCCCACGCGTGGCCGGCTGCGCGTGTGGCTGAAAATCGATAGCGGCATGCATCGGCTGGGCTTCGCGCCGGAGCGTGCCGCATCGGTGCATGCGCAGCTTTCGACCATGCCAGGCATCGATCCGGAAATCGGCTTGATGACGCATTTCGCCGAATCGGAAGTCTTTGACGGCGCGCGTACGCGTGAGCAGATCCAGCGTTTTCGCGAAGCGACGCGCCATTTGTCCGGGCCGCATTCGCTTTCCAATTCGGCCGCCGTGCTGGGCTGGCCCCAGGCGCGTGGCGAATGGGTGCGTGCCGGCGGCTTGCTGTATGGGCTTTCGGTGGTGGAAGGCAAGTGCGGCGAGGATTTCGGTTTCCGTGCCGCCATGACCTTGTCCACGCGCCTGATCGCCATCAACCACATCCCCCGCGGCGAGCGCATCGGTTACAACGGTCTGTGGCAATGTCCCCAGGACATGCCGGTGGGCGTTGCCGCCGTCGGTTACGGCGACGGTTATCCGCGCAGCGCCGCGGCGGGCACGCCCGTGCTGGTCGGGCAACGGCGCGTACCGTTGATCGGGCGCGTGTCGATGGATCTGATCACGCTGGATTTGCGCGAAGCGCCCGAAGCGAAAGTGGGCGATCGCGTCGTGCTGTGGGGGCCGGAGCTTCCGGTGGAAATGGTGGCCGCGCAATCGGGCACGATCAGCTACGACCTCACCTGCGGCATGACGCGCCGCGTACTGTTCGTCGAAGACGAAGAGTAAGCGCGTCTCGCGGCGTGCGATCCTCGCAGGCTAAGCTAGTTTCATTCACCGTATCGATCCGAGCGTCATGGCCAAAGCCAAAACCACCTATGTCTGCACCGATTGCGGCGCGGAGCACTCCAAATGGCAGGGGCAGTGCGTGGAATGCAGCGCCTGGAACACGCTTTCCGAATTTGTCGTGCAGCCGGCGCAGAAGTCGGTCGCGGCGGCACGGCAGGGCGGTTATGCGGGCGCGGCCAACAACGTGCCGCGAGTCACGCCGCTTACCGAGGTGCTGGTTACCGCCCAATCGCGCACGTTGACCGGCATCGGCGAGCTGGACCGCGTGCTGGGCGGCGGCCTGGTCGATGGGTCGGTGGTGCTGATCGGCGGCGATCCGGGCATCGGCAAGTCGACCTTGCTGTTGCAGATGCTCGGCACACTGGGCGCCCAATTGCCCAGCGTGTACGTTACCGGCGAAGAGTCGCTGGCGCAGGTGGCCTCACGCGCGCAGCGGCTCGATCTGCCGCTGCAGCCCTTGCATGCGCTGGCCGAGACGTGCGTAGAGCACATCCTTGAGCAAGTCGCCTCCACGCGCCCGCGCGTGCTGGTGATCGATTCGATTCAGACGATCTGGACGCAACTGCTGACGGCGGCGCCCGGTTCGGTCAGCCAGGTGCGCGAATCGGCGGCGCGCCTGACGCGTTTTGCGAAGGAAAGCGGCACCTCGGTGTTCCTGGTCGGCCACGTTACCAAGGAAGGCGGCATCGCAGGTCCCCGCGTGCTCGAGCACATGGTCGATGCGGTGCTTTATTTCGAAGGCGAATCCGGCAGCCGCTTCCGCGTGCTGCGTGCGTTCAAGAACCGCTTTGGCGCGGTCAACGAGCTGGGCGTGTTCGCGATGTCCGAGAAGGGCTTGCGCGAAGTGCCCAATCCGTCGGCGATCTTCCTCTCCGCACACGCGGGCCCCACCTCCGGCAGTGCGGTGATGGTGACGCGCGAAGGCACGCGCCCGTTGCTGGTGGAAGTGCAGGCGCTGGTGGATCAGTCCTCGCTGGGCAATCCTCGCCGTGTCGCGTTGGGCCTGGAGCAGAATCGCCTGGCGATGCTGTTGGCTGTGCTGCATCGTCACGGCGGCGTTGCCGCCTATGATCAGGACGTGTTCGTGAATGTGGTGGGCGGTATCCGTGTGCAAGAAACCGCCGCCGACCTGCCGGTGCTGCTGGCCGTGCTGTCCTCGCTGCGCGATCGGCCGCTGCCGGAGAAAACCATCGCTTTCGGCGAGGTGGGCCTTTCCGGCGAGATCCGTCCGGTGCCCAATGGCGAGGAGCGCCTCAAGGAAGCGGCCCACCATGGCTTCCAGCGCGCCATCGTGCCCAAGTCCAACGCACCCAAGAAAGGCCGCGTCGGCGATATGGAGGTAATCGGCGTGGAGCGACTGGCGCAAGCCATCGATGCATGCCGCTGAGGCGTTTCAATCCACCGCGCGATGCAGGATCACTTCAAGCACGAACTTCGAGCCGAAGAAAGCCAGCACGAGTACGCCCATGCCGATCAGGGTGAGATTGACCGCGCTACGCCCGCGCCAGCCGTGACGCCAGCGGCCGTAGAGCAGGGCGCCGAACACCAGCCAGGCGACGATCGACAGCACGGTCTTGTGCACCAGATGTTGTCCAAACAGGTTGTGCACGAACAGGATGCCGGTCAGCAGCGTGAGCGACAGCAGCACGAAGCCGGCGCCGATCAACCGGAACAAGAGCGACTCGGTCAACGTCAGCGGGGGCAATGCGCTCAGCCACGGTCCCAGGTGGCGATGCCGCAGCGCGCGCTCCTGGATCGCCAGCAGGATCGCCATGGCCGCGGCAATCGACAGCACTGCGAAGGCCAGCAGCGCCACGGTGACGTGCAGCTTGATGTGCCAGTCCATCGATTCGGGCGCGGTGGGTGGTGCAAGAAAACTATCCACCCATAGCAGCAGGGCGCTGAGCGGAAACACGATCACGCCCAGCGTGGCCACGGGACGGGTGAGGTTTACCAGCAGCGTAAGCGCGGACACCAGGCAGGCGACCAGCGAGAGCGCCGCGAAGAAATGCAGGTCCAGCGCGCCGCGGTGCATGGCCAGCAGCCCGGTTGCGTGGGCCAGCACCGCCGCGGTGGCAATGCCAAGGGCCAGGCGCGAGAGCGTGGGGGTGCCCGCGCCAAACAGCGGGCGCGCCAGCAGCCCGCTGGCGAGCAGGTAGCAGACAACGGCAAAGATCGAGAGGGCGGCTAGCATCGCGGGCTAGTGTCGCACAGGGCAAAGAGTGGGTGAACGCGGCAAATCGACCGGCACTTGCATTATTTAGATATTTGTCTAAATATCTAGGCATCGATCAAGACGATGGTGGGCCGTGAAGCAGCAAGCCGTATTCCGTGCATTGGCCGATCCCACGCGCCGCGCGATTCTCAAGCGCCTGCATGGGGGCGCCATGAGTGCGGGCGAAATCGGCGAGGCGTTCGATATCACCGGTGCCTCGCTTTCGCATCATTTTGCGGTGCTCAAGCAGGCCGATCTGGTGCGCACCGAACGGCGCGGCCAGTACATCGTCTATTCCCTCAACAGCACCGTAATGGAAGACCTCACGCGGATGATGCTCGACCTCATTCCATCCGCCGGGGGCAAAGGAGGCAAACGATGAAGCCCGTTCGCAGTTTGTTCTTGTCCGCGCTTTTCCTGCTTACATTGCTGGGGGCGTTCCTATGGCTGTCGCCGCAATTGCCAGCGCACGTGGCCGTGCACTGGAACGCTCAAGGGCAGATCAATGGCTACGCCACGCCCATCAGGGCGGTGGTCACACCCATGATCATCATGGCGGTGCTGGGGTTGCTTACTGTCGCGTTGCCGGCCATCTCGCCGCGCGGCTTCGAAATCACGCCGTTTGTGTCGGTGTTCGTGGTGATCATGCTGGCGGTGCAGGCCTTCGTACTGATCACCGCGCTGGGCATTTTGTTGAATGCAGCAGGCCATCCGATCGGAAAACTGGTGACCAGGATGCTGCCGCTGGGCGTGCTGTTGATGATCATCGGCAACTACATGGGCAAGCTGCGCAAAAACTTTTTCGCCGGCATACGCACGCCATGGACGATCGTCAACGATGAGGTGTGGGAACGCACCCATCGCTTGGCGGGCTGGCTGTTCATGCTGGCGGGGTTGGTTGTGGTCGCGGTCAGTCTCATGGGCGCGTCCATGTTGTTTTCGGTGGGGGCGATGCTGGCCGCCGCGCTCATTCCCGCCGTGTATTCCTACTTCGTTTATCGACGCGTAGAACGCAATCACTGAACCCATTCAAGGAGGCTTTATGAACTCCCAGACGCTAAGCGTGCTGGTCGGACTGTTTTGCCTGATGTTTGCCGCATCCAGCCATGCAGAATCGACGACGGCGTGTCGTGCCCATGGCCAGGCGGCGCTTGCCGCGTGGACGCAGGGCGACGACGCGAATGCGGTCAAGGACTTTTCGCCCGATACCGCCGCGCAGGCGACACCGGAGAAACTCAAGGCCGTCTGGAGCCAGCTGCAAGGCACGGCGGGTGCATTCCGCAAGCTGGGCGATCTGCAGGCGCGCACCGCCAACGGCTACACATTGTTTGCCGCCGACATGGATTTCGCCAACCTCTCGTTCACCGCGCTGATCGCTTGCGATGCGCACGATCGCATTACGACATTCCGGATTGTTCCGGCCGATGCCGCGGTGCGCGGGCAAGCGTCGGCGCCGCAATCGGCTACCGGCATTGCCCGTGCCGTGCAGGTGCCTTCGCCGCTGGGGCCGTTGCCGGGAACGCTGGTATTGCCCAAGGGCGACGGTCCGTTTCCTGCAGTGCTCATGATCGTCGGTTCCGGCCCGCACGATCGCGATGAAGCCATCGGGCCCAACAAAGCCTTCCGCGACCTGGCCGACGGCCTGGCCGCGGCGGGCGTGGCATCGCTGCGCTATGACAAGCGCACTTACGCCTACGGCGCCAAGATGACCGGTAGCGATGTCACCGTCGATAAAGAAGTGACCGACGATGCGGTAACCGCGCTGTCATTGCTTGCCAAGCAACCGCACGTCGATGCCAGGCGCGTTTTTCTGCTGGGACACAGCCTGGGCGCGTTCATGGCGCCGCGCATCGGCGAGCGCGATCCACAACTTGCCGGCATCATCATGATGGCGGCGCCCACGTCGTTCGGCCTGGACACGATCATCAAGCAGATGCGCTATCAGGCATCGTTGCAAGGCGTGCCCGCCGCGCAGATCGATCAAAAACTGGCGCCGCTGATCAGGCAGCGCGACATCCTTGCGCAAGCCGATCCCGCGCACCCGCCGGCGGGCGATTTTTTCCATGCCCCGGCCGGCTACTGGCTAAGCGTGCGCGATTACGACCCGGTAGCGACCGTCAGGCATCTGCGCGAACCGGTGCTGCTGCTGCAGGGCGCGGCCGATATCCAGGTGTTTGCGCAGCAGGACTTCGCCGCCTGGCAGGCGGCCTTCGCGCACGATCCGCGCGTGACGCTGATCGAATATCCGGGGCTCAGCCATATGTTCATGCCGGCCAGTCAGCCGCCCTCGCCGGGCGACTACGACAGGCCTGCCCATGTGGATGCCAAGGTGATCGGGGACATCGCCCGTTGGATCAAGGCGCAGCCGGACCATTCCTGAGGCGCGCTCCTTAGAAAACGGGCGTCTCTGGTATATTTGCCAATCCGCTCAGCCTTTTTCGATGCCATCCTCATGTTCGAGTCGCTCAGCCAACGCCTTTCCGCCACCGTCAACCGCCTGCGCGGCCGCGGTCGCCTGACCGAGGAAAACATCCGCGAATCGCTGCGCGAAGTGCGCATCGCCCTGCTGGAAGCCGACGTCGCGCTGCCGGTGGTGCAGGCGCTGATCGAGCGTGTGAAAGTCCGTGCCGTCGGCCAGGAAGTGCTCAAGAGCCTGTCGCCGGGCCAGGCGCTGGTGAAGGTGGTCAGCGAGGAGCTGACGGCGGTGATGGGCACCGCCAATACCGAGCTGAACCTGGCCCAGCAGCCGCCGGCCGTCGTGTTGATGGCCGGCCTGCAGGGTGCCGGTAAAACCACCACCGTGGCCAAGCTGGCGCGCTTTCTCACCGAGCGCAAGAAAAAGCGCGTGATGGTGGTCAGCTGCGACGTCTACCGTCCCGCCGCCATCGAGCAGCTGCGCACCCTGGCCGAGCAGGTGGGGGTGAAGTTCTTCCCGTCCGAAGCGGGCCAGCATCCGGTGGACATCGCCAAGGCGGCGATGGCCGCCGCGCGCAAGGAAGTGATCGACGTGCTGCTGGTCGACACCGCCGGCCGTCTGCACGTGGACGAAGCGATGATGGCCGAGATCAAGGCGCTGCACGCCGCGGTGACGCCGATCGAAACCTTGTTCGTGGTCGATTCGATGACCGGCCAGGACGCGGCCAACACCGCCAAAGCGTTTTCCGAGGCCCTGCCGCTGACCGGCGTGGTGCTCACCAAGACCGACGGCGACGCACGCGGCGGCGCGGCCTTGTCGGTGCGCTACGTCACCGGGCGCCCGATCAAGTTCCTCGGTGCGGGCGAGAAGACCGACGCGCTGGAGCCGTTCCACCCCGATCGCGTCGCACAGCGCATCCTGGGCATGGGTGACGTCCTGTCGCTGGTCGAGGAAGTCGAGCGCAAGGTCGATCAGGAGAAAGCGCAGAAGCTCGCCGAAAAGGTGATCAAGGGCAAGCGCTTCGATCTCAACGACATGCGCGACCAGCTCGAACAGATGAACAACATGGGCGGCCTTGCCGGCCTCATGGACAAGCTTCCGGGCGTCTCCGCGCTACCCGATGCGGTGAAATCCAAGGTGAACGACGGCGAGATCAAGCGCATGGTCGCGATCATCAACTCGATGACCAAGAAAGAACGCCGCCACCCGGACTTGCTGAACGGCTCGCGCCGCGCCCGCGTGGCGCGCGGCTCGGGCACCCAGCCGGCCGACGTGAACCGGCTGCTGAAGCAGTACATGCAGATGGAAAAAATGATGTCCAAGCTCTCCAAGGGCGGCAGCAAAGGCCTGCTGCGGCAGATGCGCGGGGCCATGAAGGGCATGGGCGGGATGGGTGGCATGGGCGGCGGATTCCCGCCGATGCGCTGAAAGAGGGCGCCCCAGGCCGGCGCGGACACGCCAGCCCCTTCCTTTTTCGCCAAAATTCATTAAAATGTTGCGTTTACCGCGTCCGGTCTAGGGCGCGCATGCCGGGCATGCCGGCAGTTCTGGAGCTTTTTACTATGGTCAAGATTCGTCTTTCGCGCGGCGGCGCCAAGGGCCGTCCGTTCTACCACGTCGTTGTGACCGACTCGCGCAGCGCGCGCGATGGCCGCAACATCGAGAGCGTGGGTTTCTACAACCCGGTTGCTTCGGGCAAGGACAAGCGCCTTGAACTGAACGTGGCACGCGTTCAGGAGTGGGTGGCCAAGGGCGCTCAGCTGAGCGACAAGGTCGCCTCGCTCGTGAAGGAAGCCGCCAAGCAGGCAGCCTGAGCATGACCGCAGCCGGTCGGCGCGTCCTGGTCGGACGCATCGTCGGATTGTACGGAGTGCAGGGCTGGCTCAAGGTCGAATCCTGGACCGAGCCCCGCACACAGATCTTCCAGTACCAGCCCTGGCTGCTCTCATCGGCGCCGGGCCAGGAAGCGGAGATCGAAGGCGTCAAAGGTCGACCCCAGGGCAAGGGGCTCATCGCCAAATTGCCGGGGGTTGACGATCGGGATGGCGCAGCGGCGCTGGTGGGACAGGACATCCATGTCGCCCGCGAGCTGCTGCCGCCGCCCGGCAAGGACGAGTATTACTGGGTCGATCTCGAGGGTCTGGAGGTCGTCACCACGGAAGGCGTCGCGTTGGGACGGGTTACCCACCTGTTCGCTACCGGCGCCAATGACGTGGTGGTCGTGAGGGACGGCGAGCGCGAGCGGCTGGTTCCTTTCGTCCAGGGTGTTTACGTGCGTTCGGTGGATCTTTCCGGCGGGCGCATGGTGGTGGACTGGGACCCAGAATTCTGAGCGAGGGTCCGATGCGCATCGATGTCGTCACGCTGTTTCCCGACTTCATGCGCCAGTGTGCCGCCGTCGGTGTCGTGGGACGCGCGCAGCAACGGGAGTTGCTACAGGTGGAAGCCTGGAACCCGCGCGATTACGCCACCGATAATTACCGTACCGTGGATGGCCGCACCTGTGGCGGCGGCCCAGGTATGGTGATGTTGATCGAGCCTTTGCGCGCAGCCCTGAAAGCGGTGCGCGAGGCGGCACCGGAGCCGGTGCATGTGATTTATCTCAGTCCGCAAGGAACGCGGCTGACGCAAGGCAGGGTGGAAGCGCTGGCCAGGTTGCCGCGAATCGCCCTGTTGTGCGGACGATACGAAGGTGTGGACGAGCGTCTGCTGGCGCACGAGGTCGACGAGGAGCTTTCCATCGGCGATTATGTGCTTTCCGGCGGTGAGCTGGGCGCCGCGGTGATCATCGATGCCGTGGGCCGCTTGCAGGACGGCGCGTTGAATGACGCGCAATCGGCCGAGGAGGATTCGTTCTCGAACGGGTTGCTCGACTGTCCGCACTATGCAAGGCCGGTGCATGACGCACTGGGCGACGTGCCGGAGGTGTTGCTCTCTGGCGATCACGCGGCCATACGCCGCTGGCGCCTTAAGCAATCGCTGGGACGGACCTGGTTGCGGCGTCCCGATTTATTGGCGCAGCGCGCGTTGGACAAAGAATCCCGTGCGCTGTTGGATGAATTCCGTCGTGAATACGCTCACGCCGAGCAGGCTAAACAGCCATCACGACAAAACGATGCGGTCAATGACGACCGCAATCATTGAGAAAAGACAGGTGTTGCCATGAACAAGATCATCGAACAGTTCGAAGCCGAGCAGATCACCCGCCAGCTGCCGGAGTTCGGCCCTGGTGATACTGTGGTGGTTAATGTGAAGGTGAAGGAAGGTAACCGCGAGCGCGTCCAGGCGTTCGAGGGTGTCGTCATCGCCAAGCGCAGCCGCGGCCTGCATTCGGCCTTTACGGTGCGCAAGATTTCGCACGGTACGGGCGTGGAGCGCGTGTTCCAGGCGCATAGCCCCAGCATCGAGTCGGTGACGGTCAAGCGCAAGGGCAAGGTGCGTGGTGCCAAGCTTTACTACCTGCGTGGTCTGGAAGGCAAGGCCGCTCGCATCAAGGAAGACATCGCCGCCGCTTCGTCCCGCGACTGATCCGGGGCACTGCGAAAAAAACCCGCGGAGCGATCCGCGGGTTTTTTCATGCGCGCGATTTGAAAAAAGCGCTCAGAGATTGACTATCAGCCGCTGCGGCTCCTGCAGGAAGTTGCCCTGTACGAAATCCACGCCGCAGGCGAACAGCAGCGAGGTGCTGGCCGCATCCTCCACCCATTCGGCAACCGCCAGGCGCTTCATCTCGTGTGCCTGCTGGCAGATTTCGGTGATCTTCTTCTGGTTTTCGGGGTGCTGCGGCAGATCGGCCATGAAGCTGCGGTCGATCTTCAGGTAATCGGCGTTGATGTGGTTAAGCAACTGGAAGGAGTTCAGGCCCGAGCCGAACTGCTCCAGGGCGAAGAATCCCCCCAACTTCTTCCATGCATTGATGAATTCCTGCGCGGGGCGAAGCAGGGTCACGACCTTGCTCTCGGTCATTTCAAGAACCAGCCGGCCGTTCTTCAGGTTTGCCTGCTTGAGCGTGCGCTCCAGCCACGGCAGCAACTGGGCCTGCTGCTGCAGGGAGTCGGGCGTGAGCTTCACGAAGAACGTGGTGGGCAATCCCGCCCGTTCGCGCGCCTTGAGCGCGGTGATGGCCTGGTTCAGCACCCAGCGGTCGATTTCGGCGTTGAGGCCATATTTCTCGGCGATGGGCATGAAAAAGCCGGGTGAGACTTCGCCTTGCGGCCCGTTCATGCGCAGCAGGATTTCCGAATAGTCGCCCTCGGCGTCCTGCAGGCTGATGGTCTGCTGGTGATAGAGCACGAATTCGTTTTGCGTGAGCGCCTGGCGCACCAGTCCCAGCCAGTTGCGTTCGCGTTCGGCGTCGGCCTTCTCGCGGGCGGCCGGATCGTGCAGCTCGCTGCGGTTGCCGCCCTGGCTTTGCGCACTGCGCAACGCCTGGTTGGCCTGGTTGAGCAGCATCTCGGCATTGGCGTTCTTCTCGCCGAGCAGGCTGCCGCCGATGCTGACGGTGAGGGTAATCGACTGCGTGCCCAGGTCGAAGATTTCCCGCGAGATGGCCTGCTGCACGTTGCCGATCCACTCGCGGATCGCCTCGTCGCTATCGGTGTGCAGGATGATGCCAATGGTGTGTTCGGCCAGTAGGCCTGCGATGTCCTGCTGGCCCAGCTGCGTAGCGATGCGGCGCGAAAAGGCCGCCAGCAGCTCGTCCGCCTTGCCCAGGCCGATGCCGTTGACCAGTTGCGTCCAGTTGTCCGGCTCGACCATCAGCAGGCTCTGGCCCTTGTGCCCTTCGCTGGCCAGGGCGACGGCGCTGTCGATGAACTCCAGCGTGCGTGCGCGGTTGAACAGGCCCGTGACCTGGTCGCGCTGCAATTGCTCGATCAGTGCGGGGTCCACCTGTTGGCGGCGGAACACGACCTGCAGGCAGGCTTCGCCTTCGAAGGTGGCGTGGGCGAATTCGGCGGTGGCGGGGAAGGTGCTGCCGTCGGCGCGGCGCGCCTGCAGTTCCATGCGGTAGTCGGCTTTCTCGCCGCGCGACAGCGCGCGCAGCAGGTTCTTGAAGGCTTCGGCGTTGACGGGACCGATCAGGTCCAGCACCGGCAGGCCCAGCAGGTCGTCGTAGTCTTCGTAGCCGAAGGTGTCCAGGTAGGAGCGGTTCGCGCGTACGTGCATACCCTCGTGCACGTAGGCGATGGGATCGTTCGAGGAGTCGAGCAGGGCGTCGCAGCGGCGCTCGGATTCGCGCAGCGCCGCTTCCAGGCGGCGCACCTGCCGGCGCATGTTGAGCGCGTCGAATTCGCGCCTGATCACCGCGATGACCTGCTTGGGCTGGCTGCGCGATGCCACACCCTGCACGCCGTCCTGGAACATGTCCGCGACGCTTTGGTCGTCGATCTTGGACACGCAGGCGACCAGGGCGATGTCGCGGGCGCTGGCGTCGATCTGTTGCGCGACGTTGCGCAGCGGCAAGCCGTTGACGCTGGGATTGAACACCACCAGGTCCGGGCTGAGTTCTGCCAGCGCGTCGTGAATCTGTTCGGGGGTGGTCGCCCGGGCCGGGCGAACCGCGATGCCCGCATTGCGCAACAACGTAATGACCTGTTCCGCGTCCTCGACCGAATTCTCGATGAAGAGGATCTTGATAACGGAGTCTGTCTTCATGGGCGCGTCGTGCTTCCTTGGATGTGGCTGCCCTGCGCAGCAGGTGGCCGAGGGCTGGCCGGCACTACTGAACTGTTTTAACGGATTCTGCACAGGGCCGCCAGCACCAAATCGCACATCGGTGATCGGACGCATGGCCGGACCGGGGCTCCGGGTTCGCTTTCACCACCCCGCCGGCTGCGTGGAACTGCCCTCAGAGCGGCCGTTTCGACGGATCGCCGCCCACTTCGCGCACCAGCTTGGGTACGAGATAGCCCGGCAGGCGGTTGCGCATCTGTTCGATCAGCGCAAGCGCCCGGGCATCGGCCACTTCGAAATGCGCCGCACCCTGCACGCGGTCGAGCTGATGCAGATAGTACGGCAACACCCCGGCGGCGAACATGCGCTCGGAAAGTGCGGCCAGCGTGTCGGCATCGTCGTTGACGCCACGCAAAAGTACCGATTGATTGAGCACCGTCGCGCCGGCCTCGCGTAACCGCGCGCAGGCCTCATCCACCGCGCCGTCGAATTCGTTGGCGTGGTTGGCGTGCAGCACCACCACTTTCTGCAGCGGCAGCGCGCGCAGCCAATCGACGAACGCCGTATCGATGCGTTGAGGCAAAACGACCGGCAGGCGCGTGTGAATGCGCAGCCGCGTGACGTGCGCAAGATCGGCGAGGCCGCGGCCGAGCTCTTCCAGCTTGCTGGTGGCCAGCGCCAGGGGGTCGCCGCCGGAGAGGATCAATTCGTTGATCGAGGTGTCCCGACCGACATGCTCCAGCGCCTGGCGCCACTGACCGGCGGCCGCCATTTCGTCTGCATAGGGAAAATGGCGGCGGAAGCAATAGCGGCAATGGATGGCGCAACTGCCGCTGGCGATCAACAGCGCGCGACCCTGGTACTTGTGCAGGACGCCCTGCGCCTCGCGCGCGGCCATGTCGCCTACCGCGTCGGCAACGAAGCCGGGCACGCGGTCCAGTTCCGCCAGCTGGGGCAGCACCTGCAGCAACAGGGGGTCGTGCGCGTCGCCCGGACGCATGCGCGCCACGAATCCACGCGGCACGCGCAGCGTGAAACCGGCGTCGGCGGCGGGCAGGCGGTCGGACAAATGGGCAAGGTCCAGCAGGCGCAGGAGCTCGCCGCCATCGGTGACGGCATCGCGCCACAGCTGGCGCCAGTCGGGCACCACGGGCGGTGTAATGCGGGCGCCTGGGCTTACGGTTATCATATAGGGCTCTATGCGGGCCTTGCGGCCCCTGAAACGGTTTATTTTAGCCGCTGATGGCAGCGGTTTTCCTCATTGGAGCGAAGTGCATGGCCAGTTACGATCTTAATGGCGTCAAAAACGGTCTGAAGATCATCGTCGACGGCGATCCCTACATCATCACCGAGGCGGAGTTCATCAAGCCGGGCAAGGGCCAGGCCTTCACCCGCATCAAGATCCGCAACCTGCTCAACGGGCGCACCACGGAAAAGACCCTGAAGTCGAGCGATTCGTACGAAGGCGCCGACGTGGTCGATACCGACATGCAGTACCTCTACAGCGACGGCGAGTTCTGGCACTTCATGCACCAGGAGTCGTTCGAGCAGCACCAGGCCGACGCCGCCGCCATGGCCGAGGCCTCCAAGTGGCTCAAGGGCGAGGAAGAGTGCGTGGTGACGCTGTGGAACGGCCGCCCGATCTCCGTGCAGGCTCCGAACTTCGTGGAACTGAAGATCGTCGAGACCGACCCGGGCCTGCGCGGCGACACTTCCGGCGGTGGCGGCAAGCCGGCCAAGCTGGAAACCGGCGCCGTGGTGCGCGTGCCGCTGTTCGTCAATCAGGAAGAAGTGATCAAGGTCGACACGCGTTCGGGCGAATACGTCAGCCGCGTAAAGTGACGCGCTGACGCGTGAACGCAAGTTAGGGCGTTGGCCGACGGGTCATCCCCGCCAAGGCGGGGATCGTGTGTCAAGGTGTCGCGCGCAGCACTCTTCGCTGCTTTGGGTTCCAAGGTCCATGGAAGCCGCCAGCTGAAAAACCATGGGGCGGACATCATAAGATGTGCCGCCCCATCTCATATCACTTCCCCGCAAGGCCAATCACGATGAGCCAGAACGCTCCGCAGACCGTCGATCTACTTATCGAGGCCCGCTGGGTCGTGCCGGTCGAGCCGCATGATGTGGTACTGGAACATCACGCGGTCGCCATCGACCACGATCGCATCGTCGCGGTGCTGCCGATTGCGCAGGCACGTACCCACTATGCGCCGCGCGAGCGTGTGGAACTGGGCGAACACGTGCTCATTCCCGGCCTGATCAACACGCATACGCACAACCCGATGACGCTGATGCGCGGGCTCGCCGACGACCTGCCGCTGATGGTGTGGCTGCAGCAGCACATCTGGCCGGTGGAAGCGAAGGTGATCGGCCCGGAATTCGTGCGCGATGGGGTGGAGCTGGCCGTGGCCGAAATGCTGCGCGGCGGCACCACCTGTGCCAACGAAAACTACTTTTTCCCCGACGCCATTGGCGCCACCTACCGCAAACTCGGTTTCCGCGCCGTGGTAGGGCTGCCGGTCATCGAGTTTCCCTCAGCCTGGGCCAAGACGCAGGACGAATACTTCGAGCGCGCCGGCGCAACGCACGACAGCTTTCGTAACGATACCTTGATCCGCACCGCCTTCGCGCCGCACGCGCCCTATACGGTATCGGACGAATCGTTCGAGCGCATTCGCGTACTGGCCGATCAGCTGGATATTCCCGTGCACCTGCACCTGCACGAAACCGCGCACGAAGTGGAAGAGGAGCGGAAAAAATCCGGCCTGCGTCCGTTCCAGCGGCTGCAGAAGCTTGGGCTGGTCAACGACCGGCTGATCGCCGTGCACATGACCCAGCTTACCGAGGGCGAAGTGGCGGCCTGTGCCGAAGCGGGCGTGTCGGTGGTGCATTGCCCGGAGTCGAACCTGAAGCTGGCCTCGGGCTTCTGCCCGGCGGAAAAACTGCGCAAGGCCGGCGTGAACGTGGCGATCGGCACGGACGGCTGCGCCTCCAACAACGACCTGGACATGTTCGGCGAGATGCGCACCGCGGCCTTGCTGGCCAAGGCGGTCGCGGAAGATGCCGCCGCTTTCGACGCCGGCTTCGCGCTGCGCGCGGCGACCATCAACGCCGCCAGGGCGATTGGGCTTGAAGAAAGCATCGGCTCGATCGAGGTCGGCAAGCAGGCGGATCTGGCGGCCGTGCGCGTGAGCGACCTGGAAACCCAGCCGTTGTTCCACATCGTTTCGCAGCTTGTCTACGCAACCGGGCGGCACCAGGTCAGCGACGTGTGGATCGCCGGCAGGCGCAAGCTGGCGGCACGCGAACTTGTCGACATGGATACCGCCGGCTTGCTTGCGCGCACGCATGCCTGGCGCGAGCGTATCGCAGCGATATGAACCTTTACCTGGTCATTCTCATGCGTCGCCCGCAGGTCGATCCGGCGGTGGTGCCGTTGCATCAGCAGTTTCTGGAGGATTTGCGCGCACAGGGCCGCAACGAGCTGTCCGGCCCGTTCGGCAACGCATCCGGCGGCGCTTATTTGCTGCGCGCCGCATCGCTGGAAGAGGCCACCGATATCGCCCACCGCGATCCGGCCCATACCAGCGGCGGCTGGGATGTCACGCTCTACCAATGGCATGCGCGCTAAGCTTGGCGCCTGGCCTGGAGTCTCCTGATGCAAACCACGCACAACGTCAGTCACGATGAAATCGCCCGCTTCGACAAACTGGCCTCGCGCTGGTGGGATCCGGACGGCGAGTCGCGGCCGCTGCATGACCTCAACCCTGTGCGTACCGCTTACGTCGCCGCCCGCGTTGCGCTCAAGGGTGCGCGCGTGGCCGACGTCGGCTGCGGCGGGGGGCTGCTCAGCGAGGCGCTGGCGCGGGCCGGCGCCGACGTCGTGGGCATCGATCTTGGCCTGAAGGTGATCGAGATCGCGCGCCTGCACTTGCACGAATCGAACCTCAAGGTGGATTACCGCAAGCAGTCTTCCGCCGAGCTTGCGGCGGCGGAGCCGGCCAGTTTCGACGCGGTGTGCTGCATGGAGCTGATCGAGCACGTGCCCGATCCGGCGGCGCTGGTGCAGGATCTGGCGGCCATGCTCAAGCCGGGAGCGTACCTGTTCATGTCCACGCTCAATCGCACGCCGGCGGCGTTCGGCGCGGCGATCCTCGCAGCCGAATACGTGACACGCATGCTGCCGCGCGGGACGCATCACTACGCGCAATTCCTCAAGCCGTCCGAATTGGCGCGCCTGCTGCGCCAGGCCGGCCTGGAACTGGAAGATGTCAGCGGCCTGGGCTACAACCCGGTCAATCGCAAGGCGTGGCTGAGCCGTTTCACGGCCGTCAATTATCTTTTGTGCGCACGCAAGCCCCTATGAAGTCGCTGCCCGAATCACCGCAGGGCGTGCTGTTCGATCTGGACGGCACCTTGCTCGACAGCGCGCCGGATCTGCATGCGGCGCTGGTGGCCTATTGCCACGAAGTCGATGCAGCGCCGGCGCCCTATGCGAAAGTGCGCGAAGTCGTATCGCGCGGCTCGCGCGCGATACTGCGCTGTGCTTTCGATGAAAGCGACGAAGCCCTGTTCGAGCGCATGCCGCGCTACCTGGAGCTTTATCATTCGATGATGACGCGGCACACGCGGCCGTTCGAAGGCATCGATCCATTGCTCCACGCGCTGGAAAGCGCTGGGCTGGCCTGGGGTATCGTCACCAACAAGCCGGCCTATCTCACGGACGACCTGATCGAACAGATCGGGTGGAGCCGGCGCACCTGCGCGGTGGTCTCCGGCGATACGTTGCCGGTGCGCAAACCCGACCCGGCGCCTGTGCTGCTGGCCTGCGAGCGCGCGGGCCTGGATCCGGCGCGCTGCCTGTTCGTGGGCGACGATCGCCGCGACGTACAGGCGGGCAACAGCGCGGGGCTTTACTCCGTGGCCGTGCATTGGGGTTACCTCGATGGCGGTGATCCGCATGCATGGGGCGCCGATCGGGTGCTGGAACATCCGCGGCAGCTTGCCGAGTTGCTCAAGCTGAAGGTTGCAGCGTGAGCGATGGCGTGATCCAGCATGGCGCCTTGCAAAGCTACATCGACAAGTGGCTGTCGGTGCAGCCGCACCAGCGCATGGCGCTGGTCTTCGTCGATCCCGCCAAATACCCCGGGCACGTGGCGTTGGCTGCACTGGAACAGGAGCTGCTTGGGGCCGCCTACGGCATTGCCGAGCCTCAGGTGGCGGCAACCAAACTCAACTGGTGGGCCGAGGAACTCGATGCCGCCGCATCCAGCGGTGGCCGCCATCCGTTGACGCGCGTGCTGTTCGATGAGGAGCGCGCACATGCCATGCCGAAGGAGCGTTGGCTCGCGCCGGTGCTGGCGGCCATGGCGCAACTGGAAGAGGGCACCTCGGTCGATTTTGCCGCGCAGCTCAATGCCGCTTCCGCGCTGCATGGGGCACTGGCCGAGCTTGAGACTCACTGGTGGTACGGCCAGTCCGCGACGCCGGCACGGGCCGCCCGTGTGGCGACCTTGAGTCATTTGCTGCATGCGCTGCGGCGTCTTCAGGACGACGCGGACCGCGATCGCCTGCCGCTGCCGATGGCGCGTCTGGCCCGCTTCGGCCTCAACCGCGCAAATCTGCGCGAACGCGGCGAGGTCCGCGACCAGGCCATCAAGGCCCAATTGAGCGATCTCCAGTCGAGCTGGGCCGATGCAGGCGGCATGACCGGGCCGCTCAGCGTCTTCCGCGCCCTGGAGGCGGGGCAGGGCCAGCGGCTGGTTCGCCGCGCCTTGCAGGCCACCGAGTCGCTGACCGTGCTGCAGCGGGGCCTGGCGGACCGGGGCTTCGGGGTCACCCTGCGCGCCTGGGGCGCGGCCAGGCGGTGGCAACAGCGGGTTGGCTGAATCAAAAACGCACTGTTTCCCGCGTGAACCCTGTTGCGTCGCGTCAAGCTGCCCCAACATAGGAGTCCTCGCGGCGGCCGATCATTGAGGCCGAAACAGGACATTCCCATGCATAGCCACGAAAACACCGCTCGCCTGATGCCTGACGTCGCCACCCAGGCTCATCCGCATCTGGCCGGCGCGCTGGATTGGGTCGGCATGGACGGCATCGAGGCGCCCGTGAGCTTCGACAGCGGCGATGGCCAGGTGCAGCGCAGCAGCGCGCAGGTGGGCGCCTTCGTCAATCTCACCCGGCCCGATCGCCGCGGCATCCACATGTCGCGCCTGTACCTGCTGGTGGACCAATACTTGAGCCAGCACACGGTCGATGCCGGCATGCTGCAAGCGCTGCTGCGCGCCTTCCTGGCATCGCACCAGGACCTGGCCGATCGCGCGCGCATCAGCATCCGCTTCGACCAGCTGGTGCGCCGCGCCGCGCTGCGCAGCGACCATAGCGGCTGGCGCGCCTATCCGGTTTCGCTGGAGGCGAGCCTGTGCGCCGACGGCTTCCGCCTGGAGCTGGGCACCGAAGTGGTGTACTCCTCCACCTGCCCGGCGTCGGCGGCGCTGTCACGCCAATTGATCCAGGAGCAGTTCGCGAAGGATTTCGAACCCGGCCAGCCGGTGGATCGCGCCGCGGTGCTGGCGTGGCTGGGCAGCGAGAAAGGCATCGTGGCCACGCCGCACGCGCAGCGCAGCGTGGCGCGTTTGCTGGTGCGTTTTGCCGACGGTGCGCCGCTGAACCTGATCGGCCTGCTCGACCGCGTGGAACAGGCGCTGGGCACGCCGGTGCAGACGGCGGTGAAGCGCGAGGACGAACAGGCCTTCGCGCTGGCCAACGGCAGCAACCTGATGTTCTGCGAGGACGCCGCGCGCGGCATCCAGCGCGCGCTCGATGCCGACGGCAGCATCGCCGATTTCCACGTGCGCCTGGAACATCAGGAAAGCCTGCATCCCCACGACGCGGTGGCCTACGCGAGCAAGGGCGTGCCCGGCGGCTACGGCGCGGACCGGCCCAAGGCCGGCTGAGCCATCGTCGAGAGGATTGCCGTGAAGATACGTCGTGGTTTAGGGCTTGTTGCCGTGCTCGCGCTTGCCGCGTGCGGCTGGATCCCGCACTTTGGCAAGAACAAGGCGCCGCCGCAGCAGGAAGTGCCCCAGCAACAGGTGTTGATGAAATCGCTGAGCGGCGAAGTGGAATACTCCCTGGCGCAGCCGCTGCCGCCGAATGCATACCTGGAGGTGGTGTTGTCCGACGTCAGCCGCCAGGATGCGCCAGCGCGCGTCATCGCCAAAGAGCGCATCTCCCCGGTGGGCGCCTCGCCGGTGACGTTCGTGCTGAGCTACGAGCCCAAGGATCTGGGCGACGGCGTGGATTTTGCCGTGTCCGCACATATCGAACAGGACGGTCAGCTGCTCGCCTTCAACGACACGCGCATCAGCGTGCTGGGCCGCTCCGGCAACAACGGCCCCGTGCGGATCGCACTGGCCGCCGCGCACTGAACATCGGCACCGGCTTCGTTCGAAGGCCGGTGCGGCGTGTGGCTTACCGGTCGAAGGTCAAACGCTGGCCGCGCACGCTGTCGTCGATGCGCGTGCCATCCCATACGCGCTGTCCGTTGACAAAAGTGGCGGCGATCGAGCTATCGAACGTGTAGCCTTCGAAGGGCGACCAGCCGCATTTGGAGAGCACTTCCTCGCGCCGCACCGTGTGCGGCTTGCGCGGATCCACCAGGACCAGGTCCGCGGCATAGCCTTCGCGCAGGAAGCCGCGTTCGCGCACGTTGAACAGCAGCGCCGGCGCATGGCATACCGCTTCGACCACGCGCTCCAGCGTCAACGTGCCTTCATGCACGCGCTGCAGCGCGGCCTGCAGCGCGTATTGCACCAGCGGCAGGCCGGACGGCGCCTGGTCGTACTTGAGCGCTTTTTCTTCCAGCAGATGCGGCGCGTGGTCGGTGGCGAGCACGTCGATGCGGCTTTCGGCCACGGCCTTGGTGATGGCCTGGCGGTCCGCGGCGGTCTTGATCGCGGGGTTGCATTTGATCAAGAAGCCCAGCCGCTCGTAATCGGCATCGTCGAAATGCAGGAAATGCACGCAGGTTTCGGCGGTGATCCGCTTGCCCGTGATCGGGCCGGGCTGGAACAGCGCCAGTTCGTCGGCGGTGGAGATGTGCAGCACATGCAGGCGCGTGCCGTGCTTCTGCGCCAGCGAAATGGCCAGCCGGGTCGACTTGATGCAAGCCTCGCGCGAGCGGATCAGCGGATGTTCGCGCGCGGGAATGTCCTGGCCGTATTTTTCGCGCGCCTTGGCGTGCAGGGCATCGATCATCGGCGTGTCTTCGCAGTGCGTAATGATCGGCGTGGGTGCTTCGCGGAAGATGCCGTCCAGGGTCTGGGGGTTGTCCACCAGCATGTTGCCGGTGGAGGCACCCATGAACACCTTGATGCCCGGCGCCGCCTTGGGGTCGAGCGCGCGGATTGCCTCCAGGTTGTCGTTGCTGGCGCCCAGGTAGAAGGCGTAGTTGACCGCCGAGGTTTCGGCCGCGCGGCTGTACTTGGCCTCCAGCGAGTCGCGGTCGAGCGCGGGTGGCCGGGTGTTGGGCATTTCCATGAAGCTGGTAATGCCGCCGGCCGCGCAGGCGCGCGATTCGTGCGCGATGTCGGCCTTGTGCGTCAGGCCCGGTTCGCGAAAGTGCACCTGGTCGTCGATCATGCCGGGCAGCAGCCACAAGCCGGAGGCGTCGATCGTCTGCTCGCCCGGACGCGTGTCCAGACCCTCGCCGATGGTTTCGATGCGCCCGTGCCTGACGCGCACGTCGGCGTGGAAGCGGCGCCCTTCGTTGACCAGTTCGGCGTTCTTGATCAGCCAATCAGTGGACATGCGGGTCTCCATGGTTGCGGCAGCGGGGAAAGTGGAGGCGCTCGGGCACTGGATCGTTGCCTCCTGCACAGAGCGGCTGGCAGCGTAATATGCGCCATCCGGCCAGCAGACTTCCACGCCAGGGGCCGAAACGGGAGACTGCGACCCGTGCATAATCGGAGCAACTGGGGTAAAAGCGACAACGCTGTCCGAGCAGGGGACTGATGAAGCGCTTGTAGAAGCGAAGTAGTAAAAGGATAAATCGACTCACGGCATTCACATCGCCGATACTGCTTGTGGCACCCGACCCAAGGCCACAAGTATCCCAGAAGGAAGGTTGCCGGTGTTAAGGATATTGGGCTATAACACCCGGCCGCCACGGCCAAAACGGTGAAGGTAAATGGCGAAAACCACGCGTAATACGACCGCCGCCAAGAAAGCTCACAATGGAAAGGCTGCGGGGAAGGGCCACGACGCCAAGGCCAGCAAGGCCAAGGTTGCCGTCGCCAAGTCCGCGAAGAAATCCGCGCCCGAGAAGAAGGCCGCGGTGAAAAAGGCGCCCGTCAAGGCTCCGGCCAAGAAGGAGCCTGCCAAGAAGGTTGTCGCCAAGAAAATTGCCAAGCCGGAACCGAAGAAGGCCGCGCCGGTCAAGCATGTGTCGGCCAGGCCGGAGCCGAAGAAAGCCGCACCGCCCAAGCCGGCGCCCGTGAAGAAAGCCGTAGAAAAGACCACCGTGAAGCCAGCCGCCAAATCAGCACCCGCTCCCGCTCCGGTCAAGCCCGTGCCCAAAGCCGTGGCACCCGCAGCGCAGCCGGCGCCCAAGCCGGTGGCCAGTCGTCCCCCCGTCGCCGGCAAGGTAGCCAGCGCCGTCGGACCGACGGCGCGCGTGGCAAGCGCCACCCACAACCCCACCAAGAAACAGAAGACCCCGCAGTCCTCAATGAATAGTTCCGCTACCACTCTCGACAATGGCGTAACCCGCGAAGACGGCCGTTATGCGCTGCCTACCACGGTCAACATCGACCTGCCTCAGGGATACCGCCCCTCCAACGACGAGGAGTACATGAATCCCCGTCACCTGGCGTACTTCCGCAACAAGCTCCGCGACTGGCGCGAGCAGTTGGTGGAGGAGTCGCGCCAGACCATGGAGAACCTGCGCGACGAAGTCCGTGACGTGGGCGATGAAGCCGAGCGCGCCACGCGCGAGACCGAAAACTCGCTCGAACTGCGTACCCGTGACCGTTACCGCAAACTGATCTCCAAGATCGACAAGGCCCTGCGCCGGATCGAGGAAGGCCGTTACGGTTACTGCGAGGAAACCGACGAGGAAATCGGTCTGGAGCGCTTGGACGCTCGCCCGATCGCCACTTTGTCGCTCGACGCGCAGGAGCGCCGCGAACATCTGCAGAAACAGATGGGCGACTGAACGGCGCGTCGAAACATGTGCAGGTGGAGAGCAAAGCCTCGCCGCCAGGCGGGGCTTTGCCGTTTCTGCCCGGCTGCTGTTCAGCCCAGCTGCTCGGCGGCGTAAGCCTTGATGCGCGCCAGCATCGCGGCCAGGCCGTTGGAGCGCGTCGGCGACAAATGCTTGGCCAGGCCGATGTCCTGGATGAAGGCAGGCTCTGTCGCCACGATCTCCGCGGCCGGCCGGTCCGAATACACGCGCAACGCCAGGGCGATCAGGCCCGAGACGATGGCCGAGTCGCTGGTGGCCTCAAAATGCATGTACGAGGCATCGCCACTGGGCACCAGCCACACCATGGACTGGCAGCCATGCACGCGGTGCTCCTCGGTTTTCCATTCTTCGCGAAAGGGCGGCAATTGCTTGCCCAGATCGATCAGGTACTGGTAGCGCTCGGACCAGTCGCCGAAGAAGGCGAACTCTTCGGCAATATCCTGCTGGGCCTGGGCGGCGCTGGCGGTGGCAATCGTGTTCATGGCGACTATTATCGCGCGGTTGCGGCTATGAAACCGAACCGCGGCGTACTCAACGCTTGATCACGCTCCAGCGCGTACCCTGGGCGCCGTCCTCGATGACCACGCCCATCTCGGTCAATTCATGCCGGATGGCGTCGGCACGCGCGAAATCGCGGGCCGCACGGGCCGTCCGGCGCTCTTCCAGCAGAGCTTCCACCCGACCGGCGTCCACGGCATGGCCCCCGGCCCGCTTGAACCAGGCCTCCGGATCGTCCTGCAGCAGCCCCAATACGGCGCCCGCGCCCAGCAGCGCGGCCTTGGTGCCGGCACCGGGGGCCTGGCGCGCGGCGTCGGCGAGCACGGACAGTTCGGCCAGCGCTTGCGGGGTATTGAGATCGTCGCAGAGAGCCGCTTCCAGGCGCTCGGGCACCGGCAGCGGCTGATCGGGGTCGATGGCGACGTCGTTCAGTTCACGCAGCACGCGATACCAGCCGTCCAGGGTGCCGATGGCTTGCGCCATGGCGGCATCGGACCAATCCAGCGGCTGGCGGTAGTGACCGCGCAACAGCAGCAGGCGCAGCGCTTCGGGGGGGTGTTGGGTCAGCAGTTGGTGCACGTGCAGCACGTTGCCCAGCGACTTGGACATCTTGCGCCCGTCGAAGGTCAGCATGCCGTTGTGCAGCCACCAGCGTGCGAACACCTTGCCGCCATGCGCGCAGGTGGATTGGGCGATTTCGTTCTCGTGATGCGGGAACTGCAGGTCCACGCCACCGGCGTGGATGTCGATGGTTTCGCCCAGATGTGCCGCGCTCATCGCCGAGCACTCGATGTGCCAGCCCGGACGGCCACGCCCCCACGGGCTGTCCCATCCGGGCAGCTCCGGCGTGGAGGGCTTCCACAATACAAAGTCGGTGGGATTCTTCTTGTACGGCGCCACTTCGACCCGGGCGCCGGCGATCAGCTCGTCCGTGTCGCGCCCGGACAACGCGCCGTAGGCGGGGTAGGAGCCGACGTCGAACAGCACGTGTCCTTGTGCTTCGTAGGCGTTTGCGGCGGCGATCAGCGTCTGGATCATCGCCACGATCTGGCCGATGTGCGCGGTGGCATAGGGCTCCACGTCGGGCGGGGCGATGCCCAACCCTGCCATATCTTGCCGGTATGCCTCGCTGAAGCGGCCGGTGATGGTGCCGATCGGCACGCCTTGCTCCAGCGCGGCGGCGTTGATCTTGTCGTCTACGTCGGTGATGTTGCGTGCATAGACCACGTTGGGATAGTGCCGGCGCAGCAGCTTGACCAGCACGTCGAACACCACCGGCCCGCGCGCGTTGCCGATGTGCACATAGTTGTAGACCGTCGGCCCGCACAGATACACCGTCACCCGGTTCGGATCGAGCGGTGCAAACGGCTCGATGCGGCGGCTGAGGCTGTTGTAGAGCGAGATCGGCATGGGGCTGGCGTCCAGGGTGGGCGGTGCGGGCTGGCCGGCCATCTTAACAAGGTCCTGCGCTAGGGAGGCTCTGACTAATGCTTCGCAGGTGTCGCCCGCTCTGTCTGTTCGCAGGCCACAGGGCCATCGGCGCCGGCAGACAGGCTGGCTGTCAAGACGATGGCCCTGTGGCTGCGGACAGACAGAGCGGGCTGCGCATCCTGAATTGACGTGATGGAGTGATGTCCAGAAGGCCCGCGGGCCGTGCCGCACGGCTTGGCAAGACGGCCAGTCTTCCCGGCGCCGCGCAACACCGCTTGCGAAGCATTAATCAGAGCATCCCTAGGGCAGCAGGCGGCCATTTGCGACAATCCTTAAAAGTGCGGCGGCGCTTACATTTCGCAACGCTCGTTCTAAGCGTGGATTCAGCGTGAATTTGTTGGAATTTGCCTATCTGCACGTGGCGCTTTTGATGCCCCCCCATTTCGGAGGACTTTTGTGAATAGAACGATGCTGTTGGCTCCCCTGCTGGCACTGGCCCTGGTTTCGACCGGAGTGTTCGCGCAGGACGGCGGTTATCCGCCCCCGCCGCCGCAGGGTGTCGGCGGCCCTCCGCCGGGAGCCGGCCCGGACAACGCCCACTACGCCTGGGCGGATGTATTGCGCGTGGATCCGGTTTACGGCGTCGCGCGCACGGCCACGCCCACGCAGCAGTGCTATGACCAGCAGGTCGTGCAGCAGACGCCCAGCAACAAGGGCATCGGCACGGTGCTGGGTGCGGTGGTCGGCGGCGTGCTCGGCAGCACCATCGGTCATGGCCGCGGCAACACCGCCGCCACGGTCGGCGGCGCGGTGGTCGGTGGCGCGGTCGGCAACTCGGTAGCCAGCGGTGGCAGCACCACGGTCTCCAACCAGACCGTCTGCCAGCCCGGCACCCAGGTCAGCGAGCAGCGCCAGATCATCGGCTACGACGTCGAATACCGCTATCACGGCGATGTCTACATGTCGCGGCTGAGCTACGACCCGGGCGAACGCCTGCGCGTACGCGTCAGCGTGTCCCCGGCCGACTGACGAACCCGCTGTCGTGGGCCTGCTGAAGGCGATCGCTGCTCCGGCGCGGTCGCCTTTAATTTTTTGTTGCGTAGCAACGGGAATCCGGTCATGATTGAAGTTCAGCCACCCGGAACACCCATGTCCGCAGCCGTCTATACCGCCACTGTTCTTACCAGCGCCCGCATGGCTGCTGGCATGACCTCGCGTGCGCGTCGACCGCTGGACCGACATTCGGCCGGGTAGGCTGTCGCCACGTTGCATGTGTAATACGACGACAAAACCCGGCCCTTGCGCCGGGTTTTTTGCTTTTTTGGACTGGAGTCACCGATGACGCTTCGCCATTTCCTCACCACCCAGGATTACAGCCGCGCCGAGATCGATGCGCTGCTGGAGCAGGCCGCCGCATTCAAGCGCTCGCCGCGCGGCCAGCAGCTTGCCGGCAAGTCGGTGGCGCTGCTGTTCTTCAATCCTTCGATGCGCACGCGCACCAGTTTCGAGCTTGGCGCTTTCCATCTCGGTGGACACGCCATCGTGCTTTCGCCCGGCAAGGACGCGTGGCCGATCGAGTTTCGCCCCAATGTCGTGATGGACGGCGAGGCGGAGGAGCACATCGCCGAAGTGGCGCGCGTGCTAAGCCGCTACGTGGACCTGATCGCGGTGCGCGCGTTTCCGAAGTTCCAGGACTGGGCGATCGATCGCGAAGACTCGGTGATCAAGGCATTCGCGCAATACGCCACGGTGCCGGTGATCAACATGGAGACGATCACGCATCCCTGCCAGGAACTGGCACATGCGCAGGCGCTGAAAGAACGCTTCGGCGATCTCACCGGTCGCAAGTATGTGCTGACCTGGACCTACCATCCCAAGCCGCTGAACACGGCCGTGGCCAATTCGGCGCTGCTGATCGCCACCAAGATGGGCATGGACGTCACGTTACTTTGTCCGACCCCGGACTACGTGCTGGACGAGCGCTACATGGCCTTCGGCGAACAGAACGCGCGCGAAAACGGCGGCTCGCTCAAAGTCAGCCACAACATCGAAGAGGCCTATCGCGGCGCCGACGTCGTCTACGCCAAGAGCTGGGGTGCGTTGCCGTTCTTCGGTAAATGGGAAAACGAAAAGCCGATCCGCGATGCGCACAAGCACTTCATCGTCGACGAAGCGAAGATGGCGCTGACCAACAACGGCGTCTTCAGCCATTGCCTGCCGCTGCGCCGGAATATCAAGGCGACCGATGCGGTGATGGATTCGCCCGCCTGCATCGCCATCGACGAAGCCGAAAACCGCCTGCACGTGCAGAAGGCGGTGATGGCGTCGCTGATCGCGCAGCGTTGACCGCCAAGGACACGCATGTACTTGCCCAAGTCGTTCCATGAAACGCGCCCGGAGGTTTTGCAGGCGCTCATCCGTGCCTATCCGTTCGGCACGGCGGTGATGCATGGCGATAAGGGATTCCTCGCCAACCATCTGCCGTTCGAACTGGTCAGTGATGCGCTTCTGCATGGCCACGTCGCACGCGGCAACGAGCTGGCCAAGGCCGATGGTGCGCCGGTATTGGTGATGTTCCAGGCGGCGGACGGCTATATCAGCCCCAATTGGTATCCGAGCAAGCACGAAACGGGTCGCGAAGTGCCGACGTGGAACTACGCCGTCGTCCACGTGCATGGGCGCCTGCGCGTGGTTAACGACAAGGCATGGCTGCGGCAATTGCTCGAACGGCTCACCGACACGCACGAAGCGAACCAGCCTAAGCCATGGCATGTCGGCGATGCGCCGGAGGATCACATAGAAAGCATGCTCACGCACATCGTGGGTATCGAGATCGCGATCGAGCGCATCGAGGGCAAGTTCAAGCTCAGCCAGAACCATCCCGACGCAAACCGCGCGGGCGTTCGCAAGGGGCTGGGCGAACGCAACGGGCGACGCGACAGCGAGTTGTTGGACCTGATGCAACAAGCCGAGGAGCGCCGCCGTGGCGGATAAGCAGCATCTGTATCCGGTCGGCGTCGTGTGGACCGGCAACCGCGGCGACGGTACCCGAACCTATCAGGGCTACGGTCGCGAGCATGAGGTGCGCGTTGCCGGAAAGCCCGCCATCGCAGGTTCGTCGGACGCGGCATTTCGTGGCGACGCAACCAAGCACAATCCCGAGGATTTGCTGGTAGCCGCGCTCTCCAGCTGCCACATGCTGTGGTACCTGCACCTGGCCGCGCAGGCCGGTGTCGTCGTTACGGCGTACGTCGATTCGGCCGTGGGTACCTTGGCCGAGCGAGGCAAGGACGGGCGATTCACCGAGGTCGTGCTGCGTCCGCTGGTCACCATCGCCGCGGGCGGCGACGCCGAACGCGCCGCCCGCTTGCACGAAGATGCCCACCACGCCTGCTTTATCGCCAACTCCGTCAATTTTCCGGTGCGCTGCGAACCCCGCATTGTCATCGAAGCTGTGTAAACCCCTCCCTTTACCGATAGATCTCCTGGACTTCGCATCATGAGCAAAGACATCGTTCTCGCCTTTTCCGGCGGCCTGGACACCAGCTTCTGTATCCCCTACCTGCAGGAACGCGGCTGGGCCGTGCATACCGTGTTCGCCGATACCGGCGGCGTCGATGATGAAGAGCGCGCCTATATCCAGGCGCGCGCCAAGGAGTTGAAAGCGGCCAGCCACGTCACCGTCGATGGCGGTCCGGCGATATGGAACGGTTTCGTCAAGCCGTTCGTGTGGGCGGGCGAGGGTTATCAAGGGCAGTACCCGCTGCTGGTGTCGGACCGCTACCTGATCGTCGATGCCGCGCTCAAGCGTTGCGCGGAACTGGGCACCAAGGCTATCGCGCATGGCTGCACCGGCATGGGCAACGACCAGGTGCGTTTCGATCTGGCGGTCAAGGCGCAGGGCGACTACGAGATCGTCGCGCCGATACGCGAAATCCAGAAAGAACACACCGAAGTGCGCGCCTACGAACAGAAATACCTGGAAAAGCTGGGTTTCGGCGTACGCGCCAAGCAGAAGGCCTACACCATCAACGAAAACCTGCTGGGCGTGACCATGTCCGGCGGTGAGATCGATCGCTGGCAGACACCGGGCGAGGGTGCCGTCGGCTGGTGCAAGCCGCGCGCTGAATGGCCGTCCAAACCGCTGCGCCTTAAGATTGGCTTCGTCAACGGCGAAGCGGTGGCGCTGGACGGCGAGAAGATGCCCGGCCATGCCATGCTTGCCAAGCTCAACGGCCTGCTGGCGCAATACGGCGTGGGCCGCGGCATCTACACCGGCGATACCACCATCGGCCTCAAGGGCCGCATCATTTTCGAAGCGCCGGGCCTGACCGCGCTGCTGGTCGCGCACCGCGCGCTGGAAGAGGCCGTGCTCACCAAGCACCAGAATCGCTTCAAGCCCGACGTGGCGCGCAAGTGGGTGGAACTGGTCTATGAAGGTTTCTTCCACGATCCGCTCAAGACCGATCTTGAAGCTTTCCTTGCCTCCAGCCAATCGCAGGTCAACGGCGAGGTGACGCTGGAAACGACCGGCGGCCTCGTCAATGCGGTAGCGGTGGAGTCCAGGCACATCCTCAACGCCAAGGGCGCAACCTACGCCCAGTCCGCCGATTGGGGCGTGGCCGAAGCGGAAGGCTTCATCAAGCTGTTGGGCATGAGCAGCACCCTGTGGGCCGAGGTCAACCGAGGATGAGTGCACTGCTGGATGCCACCTTGAAGCACCTCAAGGCGCTGGTCGGCTACGACACGCGCAACCCGCCGCGCAACATCGGCACCGGCGACATCTTCGACTACTTGCGCGAGCAACTGCCCGGTTTCACCGTGAAGGTCACCGATCACGGTGCCGGCGCGGTGACGCTGTATGCCGTGCGCGGTACGCCCAAGTACCTGTTCAACGTGCATCTGGATACGGTGCCCGATTCGCCGCATTGGACCTGCGATCCGCACGTGCTGAAAATCGAGGGCGATCGCGCGATCGGCCTGGGTGCGTGCGACATCAAGGGGGCGGCCGCCGCACTGGTCGCGGTGGCGAACGCCAGCCTGGGCGACCTGGCGCTGCTGTTCTCCACCGACGAAGAAGCCAACGACCCGCGCTGCATCGCGGCCTTCCTGGCCCAAGGCCATGCGTACGATGCGGTGATCGTCGCCGAACCGACCCGCTGCGAAGCGGTGCTGGCGCATCGGGGCATCCATTCGGTGCAGATGAGTTTCGCCGGGCAGGCCGGCCACGCATCGGGTGAGCTGCGGCCTAGCGACAGCGCCTTGCACCAGGCGATTCGTTGGGGCGCGGCGGCGCTCGACTACGTGGAGCGGCAGTCGCACGAACGCTTCGGCGGCCTTACCGGCCTGCGCTTCAACGTCGGGCGTGTCGAAGGCGGCATCAAGGCCAACATGATCGCGCCGACGGCGGATGTACGTTTCGGCTTCCGTCCGTTGCCGAGCATGGATCCGGATCATCTGCTGGAGACCTTCCGCACCTTGGTCGACCCGCAGCCTGCAACGTACGCCGAGCTTTTCCGCGGCATGTCGCTTCCCGCCGGCGATAACGCCACGGCGGAGGCGCGCCGCCTTGCCGCGCGCGACATTGCCGACGAACTGGGCATCCCCGTGGGCAACGCGGTGAATTTCTGGACCGAGGCGGCGTTGTTTTCGGCCGGCGGCCATATCTCCTTCGTCTACGGCCCTGGTGACATCGCCCAAGCGCATACCGCCGACGAATGGGTCGCGTTGGACCAATTGCAAACCTATGTCGACACCCTCTACGAGATCGTGAACCGTGGAATCGCATAAGAACACCCGCCAAACCATCGTGCGCCTGCTTTCGGCGATGGGCAGCGCCAAGGAAATCCAGCAATACCTCAAGCGTTTTTCGCAGTTGGACGCCAAGCGTTTCGCCGTCGTCAAAGTCGGCGGGGCGGTGTTGCGCGATGAGTTGAACGACCTGACTTCTTCACTCACCTTCCTGCAACAGGTCGGCCTGACGCCGATCGTGCTGCACGGCGCGGGGCCTCAGTTGGACGAAGAGCTGCAGGCGGCGGGCATCACCAAGCAGACCGTGAACGGGTTGCGCGTCACCTCGTCCAAGGCTTTGGGCATCGTGCGCCGCGTCTTCCAGCAGCAGAACCTGCGCCTGGTCGAAGCGTTGCAGGCGATGGATACGCGCGCAACATCCGTGCCGTCCGGCGTGTTCATGTCCAGCTTCCTGGACAGGGACGTCTACGGCATGGTCGGCAAGGTCGACAGCATCAACCTCGCGCCGATCGAAGCAAGCCTGCGCGCGGGCTCGATTCCGGTGATCGCCAGCCTCGGCGAAACCGACGAGGGCCAGTTCCTCAACATCAACGCCGACTTTGCCGCCAACGATCTGGTGCGTGTGCTGCAGCCTTACAAGATCGTGTTTCTTACCGGTACCGGCGGCTTGCTGGACGACAAGGGGCAGGTGATCGATTCGATCAACCTCAGTACCGAGTTCGATCACTTGATGCAGCAACCGTGGATCAACGGCGGCATGCGCGTAAAGATCGAACAGATCGCCGATCTGCTGCAGAGCCTGCCGCTGACCTCGTCGGTGTCGATCACGCGCCCGTCGGAACTGGCCAAGGAACTGTTTACGCACAAGGGCTCGGGCACGCTGGTACGGCGCGGCGAGAAGGTGTTCCGCTTCGAAAGCTGGGACGGCATCGATCTGGTGCGCATGCGCAGCTTGATCGAGTCCAGTTTTGGCCGCAAGGTGGTGGATGACTATTTCGAGCGCACCAAGCCCTATCGCATCTACGTGAGCGAAAACTATCGCGCCGCGATGATCCTCACGCAGGAAGAAGGTTTGGTTTACCTGGACAAATTCGCCGTGCTCGACGACGCGCAGGGCGAGGGTCTGGGCCGCGCAGTGTGGCTGGTGATGCGCGAGGAAAATCCACGCCTGTTCTGGCGCTCGCGCCATGGCAATCAGATCAATCATTTCTATTACGCCGAATCCGACGGTTGCTACAAGCAGGAGCGCTGGAAAGTGTTCTGGTACGGCCTGGACGATTTCGACACGATCGCACGCTGCGTCGCGCACTGCGCCGTGCGTCAACCGACCCTGGTGGATTGAGCAGACATGGCTATTTCGAAAAAACGCATCGGCATAGTCGGCGCACGTGGCCATACGGGTGCGGAGCTCATTCGTCTGGTGTCCGCGCACCCGACGCTGGAACTGGCGTATGTGTCCTCGCGCGAGCTGGATGGCCAGCGCGTCGACACGCATGTGGCCCAGTACCAGGGCGATCTGCGTTACAGCTCGCCGGCGCATGAGGATTTGCCCGGACTGGACGCCGACGTCGTCGTGCTGGCGCTGCCCAATGGCAAGGCTGCGGCATGCGTCGAGGCGTTCGATGCGGCGGGCAAGGACCCGGTGATCGTGGATCTATCGGCCGACTACCGCTTCGACGGCAAGTGGCACTACGGCTTGCCGGAATTGACGCGCAACACTTGGCGCGGCGAGAAGCGCATCAGCAATCCGGGCTGTTACGCGACGGCGATCCAACTTTCCATTGCGCCGCTGAAGGAACTGCTCGCCGCGCCGCCGGTATGCTTCGGTGTCTCCGGTTATTCGGGCGCGGGTACCACGCCCTCAGACAAGAACAATCCCGAGACATTGCGCGATAACCTGATGCCGTACTCGCTGACCGGCCACACGCACGAAAAAGAGGCCAGTCGGCATCTCGGTATCCCGGTGGAATTCATGCCGCACGTCGCACCGCATTTTCGCGGCCTTACGGTTACCACCAATCTTTATCTGTCGCGCGCGCTGAAACGCGACGCGGTAAAAGCGTATTTCGAGCGAGCCTACGGCGATGAAAAACTGGTCCGTGTGCTGGACGACGCGCCGTGGGTCAGTCGCATCGCCGGCAAGCACCATGCCGAAGTCGGCGGCTTTGCGATGTCCGACGATGGCAAGCGCGTGGTGATCGTCGCCACGCTGGACAACCTGCTCAAGGGCGCCGCGACGCAGGCGATGCAGAACATCAACAGGGCCATCGGCGTGGACGAATACACCTCCATACCTATGTAAGCGCAAACCTACCCTCTCCCCTGCGTGCGGCAGGGGAGGGCCGGGGTGGGGTAACGCCGTCACGTCACGGCAAGCTCCATGGCCCCTTCGAACCTTCCCGCATGCAGGGCAAGGACTAAAGACTGGAATGTACGAGGGTTACCCATGACCGATCTCCTTTGGCAAAAAGCCGGCGTCGAAACCAATGCCAAGATCATGAAATTCCTGGCCGGCGACGACGTGCTGCTGGATCGCGAGTTTTTTCTGCATGACATCGCCGCCAGCAAGGCGCATGTGGAAGGTCTGGCCAACATCGGCGTGGTAAGCGCGCAGGAAATGCAGGATCTCAAGCGCGAACTCGATGCGCTGGCCGAGGATTTCCGTGCCGGCCGCTTCTTGCTCGATGAACGTTTCGAGGACGGCCATTCGGCCATCGAGGCACGGCTCACCGACCGGCTCGGCGATGCCGGCCGCCGCGTGCACACCGGGCGCAGCCGCAACGACCAGATCCTGGTCGCCACCCGCCTATGGCTGAAAGAGAAGCTGGCCCAACTTGAAACGCACTGCCGCGCGATCGCGCAAGTGTGCCTCGACCGGGCGGCACAACCGGCGATCCCGCTGCCCGGCTACACCCATTTGCAACGCGCGGTGGTGTCGTCCACCGGCATGTGGTTTGCCGGTTTCGCGGAGGGCTTTATCGACAATGCCTGGCGCGCGCGGCAGACGTCGGCATGGATCGACGCCAATCCGCTTGGCACGGCGGCCGGATATGGCGTCAACCTGCCGCTCGACCGCGCGCACACCACGCACGCGCTGGGTTTCGCGCGCATGCAGATTTCACCGGTCTACGCGCAGCTTTCGCGCGGCAAGTTCGAGATGGCGGTGATGGAAGCGTTGAGCAGCGCGATGCTCGATGCGCGCCGTCTTGCATGGGATCTTTCGTTGTTCACCACGGCGGAATTCCATTTTGTATCGCTGCCCGCCCAATACACCACCGGCAGCTCGATCATGCCCAACAAGCGCAACCCCGACGTCGTGGAGCTGCTGCGCGCTTCCTATGCCACGGTGGCGGCTTCGCGTTGCGAAATCGAGCAGTTGTTGTCGCTTCCCACCGGTTACCAGCGCGACTTGCAATTTTCCAAAGGCTCCCTGTTCCATGGCGTGACGCATGGCCTGGCTGCGCTGGAGCTATTGCCGGACCTGCTTGCGCGGATGCAATGGAACGAGGCGGCGATGCGCGCGGCGATCGAGCCGGCGATGTACGCCACCGACGTCGCCATCGAGCAGGCTGCAGCGGGCGTGCCGTTCCGCGATGCTTATCGCGCGGCGGCAGAAGCCGCTACGGCGGCAGGGCAAGGCCGCACCCCCGAAAGCAGTCTTGCGGCGCGCACTTCACCCGGAGCCGGCAACGATTTGCAACTGAATGCGCTGCGGCAACGTCTTGCCGAACTTTTATAGCCATCACGGAGACGACATGGCCGCCGTCAGCACTGCCAACGCAGAGCATTACCACTGGGGCCAGTCGTGCGACGGTTGGCACCTGCTTGCCGGGGATGATTTGAGCGTCATCGAAGAACGTATGCCGCCGGGAAGCGTCGAGCAACGGCACCGTCATGCGCGTGCGCGTCAGTTTTTTTACGTGCTGGAAGGCGAGGCGATGATGGAGCTGGAAGGTGTCGTTCATCGCTTGCATCGTGGCGAAGGTTTGCATGTGCCGTCCGGCAGTGCACACCAGGTGCGCAACGAAAGCGCCGCGGACGTACGCTTCATGGTGATCTCCGCGCCGAAAAGCCATGGCGACCGTATCCCCGCACCGTTGGAAGCCGTGCAGCCATGAACAACGCACAGCGCGACTTGCCCGAACGAGCCTTGCCGACATGGCGTCGCGCCGTGCTCAAGGTAGGCAGCAACCTGCTGGCCGCGGACGGCGGCGGATTGACCGAGCGTTACGCCCAGGCGCTGGCGACGTTCATGACAGCCAGCCACGCAGTGGGCCGCGAAGTAGTGTTGGTGTCGTCCGGTGCTGTGGCCGCCGGACGCGCGCTGATGCGCGAGCGCGCCGCGCTGGGTGGCGACCTTGCCGCGCGCCAGGCGCTGGCCGCACTTGGGCAGGCGCCGATGATCGCGTTGTGGCAGGGCTTGTCCGAGCGCCCCGTGGCGCAGGTGCTGCTCACCCACGACGATCTGCGCAACCGCCGCCGTTACCTCAACGCGCGCGCCACCTTGCGCGAGCTGCTGGCGCTTGGCGTACTGCCGGTGGTGAACGAAAACGACACCGTGGCCGTCGACGAACTGAAACTGGGCGACAACGACAATCTCGCCGCTATCGTCGCCGCCCTGGTCGATGCTGACCTGCTGCTGATTGCCTCGGACGTGGATGCGCTTTACAGCGCCGATCCGCGCCGCGACCGGCATGCCGTGCCGATCGGCCATGTGCCGGACTTGACGCCGGACGTACTGGCGATGGCCGGCGGCAGCGGCACCAGCGTGGGCACCGGCGGCATGCGCACCAAGCTGGAAGCGGCCACGAAGGCCGCCGCCGCCGGCATCCCCACCGCTTTGTTCGGCGGCCGCGATGCGGACACGGTCCAGGCGCTAGCGCAAGGCAGGTTGCGCGGCACGCTGCTGGATGTCGCCGGCAACCGCATGCAGGCGAGAAAATACTGGTTGCGCCATGCGCCGGGCGGCAACGGGCATATCCGCGTGGATGCGGGTGCGGCGCGCGCCTTGCTGGGCGGCCGCGCATCATTGCTGCCTGGCGGTATCCTGGACGTGGCCGGCGAGTTTCACCGGGGCGACCTGGTCGAGATCGTCGATGCCCAGGAACGTGCCATCGCGCGCGGACTCTGCCAGTACGGTGCCGGGGAAGTGCGCCGGCTGGTTGGGCGGCACAGTCGCGACATCGGCTCGGTGCTGGGCTACAGCTATGGCGCCGAGATCGTGCATCGCGACGACTTGGCGACGCTTGCAAACCCCCAGACGACCCAGGGAGGAAGGGAAGCATGAGCGAGATCCGCAACCTGGCGCTGGCGTGCCGCGACGCAGCGCAGGCGACATTCGCGCTGGACGGCCAAACCAAGCGCCGCTTGTTGTGCGATATGGCCGCCGCGCTGGAAGCCCGATGCGATGCCATACTCGCCGCCAATGCACGCGATGTGCAGCAGGCGACGGCGAAAGGCATCCAGGGCGCCATGCTCGATCGTCTGCGCCTGGACGAGGCGCGTGTATCGGGCATCGCGCATGCAGTGCGCGAGATCGCCGCGCTGCCCGATCCGGTCGGGCAGGTCACGCGCAGCGAAACCCGCCCGAACGGGCTGGAAATACAGCGCATACGCATTCCGCTCGGCGTCGTTGCCATGATCTACGAGGCGCGCCCCAACGTTACCGCCGATGCGGCGGCGCTGTGCCTGATGGCGGGCAACGCGGTGATCCTGCGCGGCGGCTCCGAGGCCCTGCACTCGAACGTCGCCATCGCCGGCCTGTTGCGCCACGTGCTGGAACAGCACGACATTCCCGCCGCGGCAATCACCTTGGTGGAAGATCTCAGTCGCGATGCCATGGTCGAACTGTTGCAGCTGAGCGATCTCATCGATCTGGCCATACCGCGCGGCGGCGAAGGTCTGATCCGCTTTGTGGCCGAGCATGCGCGTGTGCCGGTGATCAAGCACTACAAAGGCGTGTGCCATCTGTACGTGGACGCATCGGCCGACATCCCGCTCGCATTGAATTTGCTGGTCGATGGCAAGACCTCACGGCCGGGCGTTTGCAACGCGCTGGAGACGTTGCTGGTGCACCGCGATATCGCCGCCCCCTTTCTTGCGCAGGCGGCACGCGTGCTGGAAGAGCGCGGCGTCGAATTGCGCGGCTGCGAGCGTTCGCGTGCCTACGTGCCGGGCATGCGCGCCGCCACCGACGACGATTACGCGGCCGAATTCCTCGACCTCATTCTTGCGGTGCGCGTGGTCGACGATCTTGGCGGCGCGATCGGCCACATCCAGCGTTTCGGTTCCGACCATACCGAAGTCATCGCCACCCGCGACGATGCTGCCGCCCGGCGCTTCGTGCAGGCGATTCGTTCGGCCGTGGTGATGGTCAACGCGTCGTCGCGTTTTTCCGACGGCGGCGAGCTTGGCCTGGGCGCGGAGATCGGCATATCCACCACCCGCCTGCATGCCTACGGCCCGATGGGAGCCCCATCGCTGACGATCGAGCGCTTCGTGGTCCGTGGGGATGGCCAGGTACGTCACCCGCAAAGCAAGTTGTAGCGGTTTGCGCCGCTTAAGGCGGCCTGGTTTTAAGGCGTGGCCGGCCTGGGGCATACTGCGGCCACATGCCTGTGGGAGCGGTTGATGAGAGACGCCGTCATTGCCATGCCGCGCAGAGTGTTCCAATGGTTTCGCGGGCAATCGCTTCCCGCGAAGGCGGTGGCGCATGAGCCCGTCCGGGATGTGCCGGCGGCAAGTATCCGGTCAGTCGAGCTCGACGCCATCGGCCCGCAGGGCCTGTTCGTCATTGGCGCGGCGCGCAGCGGCACCACGGTGATGCAAAACGCGCTGAACGACTCGCGTGAGATTTTCCTGTTCGGCGAGCCGGTTTTTCATGAGGATCCGGGCACGCCGGATTTTGCCGCGCGCTACAACGGCAAGCATCGCGGTTGGGGCAACCAGGAGAACAAAAGCAGCTTTTGCCCGCCGCTTTTCGAGGGCGATGCGCCGTGGTTCGCTTATCTGTGCCGTCTGGCGGCCATGTATCGCTATGTGGGCAGCAAGCTGGTGGTCAATCCGCATCGGGCGCAGGAGAACTGCCAGGCCATCTTCGACTTCCATTGCCGGTATTTCTATCGCGCGCATTATGTGTTCACGTTCCGCAATCCCATCGATGTACTGATGTCCACGCGCGGACTGGCTCAGCTCAACGGCGACACCGCGGCGGACTACGAGACGGTTTTGCGCAGTTTCGTCCACGTGGCGGGGTTGTACATTCGCATGCTGCGCAATCTTCCCGCCGTCAGCGCGGTTTTTCATGAAAACGTCGGCGAAGCGGTATTCCGCGATCTAGGCCAGGAACTTGGCGTGGATCTCTCGGCGGCCGTGCGCTACTACGATACCCAACGGGTGAGGCACTACACGCTGGATGATATTCCCGCGCCTGTGCGGGGAGCGGCCGAGGCCGTCATCGGTCTCTACGAAAACCTGCGCGAGCAGGCGCTTGCCGGATTCAAATCCATCCAGCTTGAGCAGAATTCCAAACATCTTGACGCGCGGCATTTCACGCCGCTGGGTGCGCTGCAGCGCGAGGTGGAGCAACTGCTCGCGCGGCTTTAACGAATCGGCCCGATCGCGCGGTGGCATCCTGATGCCGCCGCCGCGTTACCGCGGCGGTTTCCGTGGCAGGTCAGCGCTGCGCCTGGCTATGCCAGCGGCGCACCGCTTGGGCAAACGCCAGGCAGTCGGCAAAGCGGTTGTAGAGCGGCGCGGGGGAAATGCGAATGACGTCGGGTTCGCGCCAGTCTCCGATGATGCCGTGGTCGATCAGGTAGTCGAACAGCGCGCGCCCCTGTGCGCGTCCGCCAAGTACGCGAATGGACAGTTGCGAGCCGCGACGTTCGGGTTCCCTTGGCGTGACGATGTCCAGCACGTCCGCGAGCTGGCTGTGCACCAGCCATTCCAGATAGCCGGTAAGCGCCAGCGATTTTTCGCGCAGCCGCGCCATGCCCGCGCGATGGAAGATTTCCAGCGAGATGCGCAGCGGCACCAGGGCGAGGATGGGCGGATTGGAAAGCTGCCAGCCATCGGCGCCAGGCGTGGGCACATAGTGGGGGCCCATCTGGAAGCGCGTGTGCTTGTCGTGCCCCCACCAGCCGGCGAAACGCGGCAGTGTGGAGTGGGCGTGGCGCGCGTGCACGAACGCACCGCCCACGGCGCCGGGACCGCCGTTGAGGTACTTGTAGCTGCACCAGATGGCGAAGTCGGCACCGCTGTCGTGCAGGCGCAACGGCAGGTTGCCCACCGCATGGGCCAGATCGAAGCCGACCGTGCAGCCGTGCTGATGGGCCAGCGCGGTGATGGCCTTGAGGTCGAACGCCTGGCCGGTGCGGTATTGGATGCCGGGCAGCATCACCAGCGCGATGCGCGAGCCATGTTCGGCCAGGGCGCGCTCGATGGCAGCCATGGAGAGGGTGCCGTTCGGCTCGTCGCCCTCCAGCTCGATCAGCGACAGATTCGGGCTGAAACCGTGAAAGCGGATCTGCGATTCGACCGCGTAGCGATCGGTCGGGAACGCGCCCGCCTCGATGAGGACGGCATGGCGATCGGGCGTGGGGCGATAGAAGCTCACCATCATCAGGTGCAGGTTTACGCCCAGCGTGTTCATGGCCACCACTTCTTGTGGCTGCGCACCCACCACTTCGGCGAGGTGATCGCGCACGAACTCGTGGTAGTCCATCCACGGCAGGCGGCCCTTGAAGTGGCCTTCCACGCCAAGCTCGCCCCAGTAGTCCAGTTCCGCATTCAGCGCATCGCGCGTGGCGCGCGGCTGCAAGCCCAGCGAGTTGCCGCAGAAGTAGTGGGCGTCGCCCTGTTCGTACGGCGGGATCAGGAATTCGTCGCGGAACGCACGCAGCGGATCGGCGTCGTCACGGGCCTGGGCCCAGGCTGTGGTGGCTTCGTAGGTTGCGGACATCGGGTATTCCAGCTTTTTTCGATTCGTGCGCTGCCTGGGGTGCGGGGCAGGGGGATGGCGCGCCCGAAGGCAACCGCAGGCGCGCAACCGGTCAGATGTTCAGCGAGCCGGCCAGCGCGCTGCAGCCTTTGTCGAACGCCGCGGCCCAGCCCGCGCCGGCCTGGCTTGAGGTGGGGCGCACGCAGCGCAACTGGATGGCGTGGCCGTTGCGGAACCAGTAGCGCTCGAGGTAGGTGTAGGGCGTACCGCTTTCGGTGGCGGTGTAGACGAAGCTATTCTGGTCACCCGTGGCGCTGCTGCTGGGCTGGTAGTTCTTAAGGTCCTTCGCCTTGTTGACCGCGTTGCTGACGTAGTCGTTGAAATCCTGCAGGTTGGCGATCTGTTTCACGGTGACGGTGACGCGCGCCAAGGTGTCCTTGGCGCTGGGCGAGGGATCGGGTACCTGGAACACGCGCACTTCAGGGTCGCCATCCACTTGCATGATGCCAACCCAATTGGAAGGCGTGCTAAAGCGCACGCTGCCCGAAGCCATGGTCACTTCGTCGGCCTGGGCCACGGCGATGCCGGCCACGGCCAGCACGACGGTCACCATCATGTAGCGCCAAAAATTCATGCGTGCTCCTGAGTCGGTCGATCGGAAACGAAACGGCGATGCGGCAACCCCAGCCATTCCAGCGCGGTGCCGTGGAACAGGCGGGCGCAGTCGGACTCGTCCAGTTGCAGCGCTTCGATGCCGCTGCCTGGCTGCTGTTCCCCCAGCGGGAAAGGATAGTCGGTACCCAGCATCACGCGCTCGACGCCGGTCACATCCAGGAGATAACGCAGCGCCTGCGGATCGTGTACGCAGGAATCGAAGTACAGGCGCTTGAGGTACTCGCGCGGGTTGCGCGGGTTGTCGGTAGCGACCAGGTCCGGGCGCATGCGAAAACCATGTTCGATGCGCCCGATCGTCCACGGAAAGCTGCCGCCGCCATGCGCCAGCATCACGCGCAGTCTGGGCAGGCGCTCAAGCACGCCGCCGAACGACAGGCAGCAGGCCGCGCGCGATTGCTCGGCCGGCATGCCCACCAGCCAGGGCATCCAGTATTTGGGCATGGTCGCCGCGCCCATCATGTCCCACGGATGCACCATCACGGCCGCGCCAAGGTCCGCGGCGGCTTCGAAAAACGCAAACAGTTCCGGCGCGTCCAGATTCCATTCGTTGCAATGCGAGCCGATCTGTACACCGCACAGGCCCAGCTCATCGATGCAGCGCTCCAGCTCGCGAATCGCCAGTTCCGGTGCTTGCAGCGGCACGGTGCCGATGGCTGCGTAGTGCCTGGGATAGTCGCGGCACACCTGCGCCATGTGATCGTTCAAGTGCCGATGCAGCTCCAGCGCCTGGTAGCCCGGCGCCCAGTAGGAGAACAGCACCGGTACGGTGGAGATCACCTGCACGTTCACGCCGAAGCGGGCGTAGTCCTCGATGCGGTACTGCGGATCGAACGACGATTCCCACACCTCGCGGAAAAACTTGCCGTCCTTGTAGATACGATGCCGTCCGTCGCCGTGGATCATCACCGGGAAGGCCTCGTTGCCGTACTTGGCGGCAAGGTTGGGCCAGTCGCGGGGCAGGATATGGGCGTGGGTGTCGATCTTGAGCATTGCCACAGTGTATCGCGTATGGACGCGAGCCACGGTGGCGGGCCGGCGCCGATCAGGGGTGAACCCGCCGCTCCCCTTGCGCCGCCGCCGATTCCTGCGGGCCGCGGCTTACCACGTGCGTGAGGGTGTTGATGTTGTCGGCCAGGCGGTCGCTGATGCGCACCAGTTGCTCGGCCCGCGTGCGGTCGTCGGCCATGGCCAGCAGGGTGGCCAGGCTGCGCTGCAGCTGGCGCAGTTCCGGCGCGGTGGCGGGTACCTGGTTGTCGCGCAGCGCGCTCGCCAGGGCGTGCAATTGGGAGGCCGAGCGGTCGATGAACTGCGTTACCTCCGCTTGCTCGGGCAGGCTGTCGCAGTCATGCAGCAGCGCTTCCAGTGTCATCGCGGTGCGCGCCAGGCGGTTGCTGTTGAGGAACAGCGCGTTGGCCAGGTCCAGCAAGGGCAGCGGGGTGGCGGGTTCGGCCTGCATGCGGTCCAGCGACGCCTGTGCGTTGGTGCGCGCGGTACGCACCCCCGTGCGCGTTTCGCGGTGCGCGTCGCGACGCTCGGGCCGGGCCAGGGCGTGCAGGTACTGGGCATAGGCTTCCAGCATGTCCGAGAGCGCGGCGCGCGCGCGTCCGCGTTCCCAGGTCGGCCACAGCACGTACGCCAGCAGCGCCATGCCGCTGCCCAGCGCGGTATTGATCACCCGATCCATGACCGCCACGTCCGAATGCACGCCTTCGAACGAAAGAAACACCACCACCGTGCCGGTCAGCGCCGCTACCGCGATGCCGTAATGCGCGGTGGCCAGGTAGCGGAACAGCATGCACAGCACCGCCATCAACGCCAGGTGTGCCCACGGATCGTGCGGCGTGATGTACAGCAGTGCGGTAGTCAGCACCAGACCCAGAACCGTACCCACCACGCGCAGTAGGCCGAAGTTGAAGGTGGCGGCAAAATCCGGGCGCAGCACGATCGCCGCCGTCATCGGCAGCCAATAGCCATGCGGCAATTGCCAGATGCGCGACACCAGCAGCGCGGCGCTCAGGCACACCGCACAGCGCAGCGCATGGCGGAACGCGGCCGAACGCACGGTGAGCGATGCCTTCAGCGTGGACAGCGCCGAGCCGCCGCGCAGCGCGCGCGGCAGGCTCATCTCCGCCGCGGCGGCGCGCTGCTCGCCGCGCGCGCCGGCCCAGTTCGCATTGCGTACGGCGGCGGCCAGCTGGCCGGAAAGCGCATGGATGTGGGCGGCCGCGGCATCGGTGCGGGTGCTACGGTCCAGCAGGGCGCGCTCGCTGGCCTGCAGGGTTTGCAATGCGCGCGTGGCCTGATCGGGAGAGTCGCCGCTTTCCAGCGCGTCGGCGATCGCGCTCAGCACGCGCTCGGCATCCTGGCGGAACATGGCATGGATGGACGCGGCGCTGTGCATCTCGGCCATGGCGACCAGTTCCAGGCGAATGCGCTCGGCCAGTTCCAGCAACGCGGCGAAGGCTTCCATCGCGCGTCCGCGCGCATGGTGGCGGCCCAGCAGCGTGTGTTGCAACGTGGTCATCGACTCGGTGAGCGCGGGCGCGACCGATTGATCCTGCGCGTATTCCCGGGCGAGCGAGGCAAGCTCGCGATACACCGTCGCCAGCGCCTGACGCTCCGGGCGATAGCGGTTCAGCGGCCACGCGGCGACGGAAAACAGCGCCAACAGCAAGCCGCCGGCGAAAATCAGCGCGGCGCCGTCCAGCGCATGATCGAGGGTAGTGGGCGTGGCCGCGGTGATCACCAGCAGGATCATGCTGGTCATGCCCACGCGTGCGATGTCGGTACCGAACACCACCAGCAAGCCGCCGAAAAAGCCGAACACCATGGTAGCGAGCGTGATCGGCAGCAGATCGCCGCCGAGCAGGAATCCGCACAGCGAAGCGAGCCCGGCGGCCAGCGACGCAAGCAGCAGCTGCCACAGGCGTTGGCGATAGGGGCCGGGCTGGTCGGAGAACATCGTGTCCAGCGCGCCCGCGCCGATGGCCAGCCCCGCTTGCGGATGGCCGGTCAGCATGCCCGCTGCCAGCGGCAGCACCACCGCGGCGGTATTGCGCAGCACCACCCACGCCGGCACGTCCGGCCGCTTGGTGGTGGTCAGGCTTTGCAGCACGCTGGCGCGTAGCGAGTAAGCGCGGGTGGACATGGCGGGGAACGATGCCGACGATGCGTCGATTCTGCATCATCGGCGCCACCGCTGTCCCTATATACAGATACCAAAACGGCGTCGCCCGATGGCGGCGCCGCATGCATGTATTGGCGCAGGGGACTCAGGCGCGGCCAGCGAATTCGCCGGTCAGCGTATTGACCCACACCTTCTCGTCGTTGGTGATGTATTCAGGCACCTGGATCTCGATGCCGGTGCTGAGCTTGGCCGGCTTGGTGCGCTTGGTGGCGCTGGCACCTTTCAGTTCGGGGGCGGTGTCCACGACGGTAAGCATTACGCTGGTGGGCACCTGCAGGCCGACCGGCGCGTCGTCGATCACCTGCACGTAGTAACCCTCGACGCTTTCCACGATGTAGCCCGCGTTGTCGCCGATCAGCTCGGCGTCGAGCGTGTACTGGGTGTAATCCTCCGCGTCCATGAACACGTAGGCTTCGCCGTCCATGTACGAGAAGTTGGCGGCGCGGCGCACCAGATCCATTTCCTTCAGGTCGTCATCGGCACGCAGGCTCAGGTCGAACTTGCGGCCGCCCGGGATCGAATACAGCGTAAAGCGGAAGGTGACGTTGCCGCCACGCGCGGTGGGCGAGCTGCGCTCGATGTCGCGCACCTGGTAGACGGTGCCTTCGTGTTCGACCACGTTGCCTTTCTTGACGTCGGAAGCTTTCATGGATGTAAGCCGATGTAGTGGTGTTGGGGTTGCGCCATTGCGGCGTGCCGCAATGGCGGTGAGGCTGGTCGCGGCGGTGCCTTTGGGAGCGCAGGGTTACTTCGGCTGCAACCGCACTGCGCCATCCAGGCGGATCGTCTCGCCGTTGATGTAGCGGTTGCCGAGAATGAAAGCCACGGTAGTGGCAAATTCGTCCGGCTTGCCCAGGCGCGAAGGGAAGGGGATCGATGCCGACAGCGATTCCTGCACCTGCGGCGGCATGCCATCGACCATCGGCGTCCAGAAAATGCCGGGCGCAATCGTCGCCACGCGGATGCCAAAGCGCGACAGTTCGCGCGCCATCGGCAGCGTCATGCCGACCACGCCGCCCTTGGAGGCCGAATACGCGGCCTGGCCGATCTGGCCTTCGAACGCGGCCACGCTGGCGGTATTGACGATCACGCCGCGCTCGCCGTCTTCGCCCGCCTCGTTGTGCTGCATCAGCGCGGCGCCGGCCTTGGCCACGTTGAAGCTGCCGACCAGGTTCACCATCACGGTGCTGGCGAAGGTGCCCAGCGGCATCGGACCTTCCTTGCCCAGCATGCGGCCCGCGCCCAGGATGCCGGCGCAGTTGATCACCACATTGAGGCCGCCCATCGCATCGCGCGCGGCGGCGACGTTGCCGGACACCCCGTCTTCGGAGGTGACGTCGGTGCGGAAGAAGCGCGCATTGCCGCCCAGCGCCTTGGCCGCTTCCTGGCCCTTGTCCTCGTTGACGTCGAACAGGGTGACCTGGCCGCCGTTCGCTACCAGGTGCTGTGCTACCGCATGGCCGAGACCGGAAGCACCGCCGGTGATGATTGCCTTGACCTGATTGAGCTGCATGGGATGCCTCGGGAGGGAATGTAAAAACCGCAATGGTAGCGCACCGGCTTGGCGGGACGCCTCGGCGTCGCCGGGGCCTGAACGTGAAATCTTGCTGCGGCGAAGTGTTCACGGCGCATTCGGCATGCTGTCGCGAAGCTGACAGGCCCGTCGCGGCGATGATCCCGTGTGCGGTGGCAGGCAAATCAATGGATTACGGTAAGGAGTACATCATGAAGAAGCAGTTGGGAGCGATCATCCTGTGCGGCGCGATCGTGGCGTCGCCGCAATATGCGTTGGCCCAGGCGTACCGGCCGGGACCGCCACCGCCGTCACCGCCGGCATCGAAATATCACGGCATGTACGACCAGGGGCGCCATGAGGGCTGGTATCGCAAGGGCGGGCACGTGCCGGCTTCCTATCGCGGCAGCCGCTACGTGGTCAGCGATTGGAAGCGCTACCGCCTCAAGCCGCCGCCGCGCGGCTACCAGTACATCCGCAGCGATAACGGCGACTTTCTGTTGGCGGCGATCGCCACCGGCACGATTCTCAGCATCATTGCCGCCGGTCACTGACGGCGGATGAACCAGGGCCAGGCATGCAGTGCGTGCCTGGCCTTGGGGTTGATTCACGCGCCGGGCACGCGCTTTAACCATTGAAGCAGCTCAGGCGATGCGGCCAACGACGAAAACGCTTGCAGCGGCGTTGGTGGATTCGTGGGCGCTTGCAGCTGTTTCTGCCATACGCCCACGTCCCACCACTGTCCGGCTTTGTGGCCGGCCTTGCGCCATACGCCGGCCGCCGTAAAACCCATCGCTTCGTGCAGCGCGACGCTCACCTCGCCGGGCAGGGTGATCACGCCCATGGCCTGGTTGATGCCCTGCAGGGTCATCACCTGCAGCAAGGTGTCATACAAGCGGCGCGCAATGCCACGGCGACGCGCATCGGTGTGCACGTAGATCGAGGTTTCGGCGATCCAGTCGTATGCGGCGCGTTCGCGAAAGCGCGTGGCGTAGGCATAGGCCAGCACCTGGCCATGTTCTTCCCACACCAGCCAGGGATACTGCTGCAGGCGCGCAAGGATGCGCTGGCGCATGGCCTCGACGCCGGGCAGCTCGGTTTCGAACGTGATCGCGCTATGGGTGACGGCGGGCGCGTAGATGGCGTGGATGGCAGCGGCATCCTCGGCGCGGGCGATGCGGATCATTTCATGTATTTCCAGTTGCGTTGCTTGCCTTCGGCGAGCCATTCCAGTGCCGTGTCCATACGCCTTTGGCGGGTGGCATCGGTTTTGGCCTCGGTGATCCAATCGATGTATTCGCGTTGCGCGCTGGGGCTGAACGCTTCGTAGGTCTTGCGCGCGGCAGCGCGCTTGTTGAGCAGCGCCGCAAAATCGGCGGGCAGGATGGGCGGTGGTTTGGGCGCGCTTGCCGGGCGCGGTTTCTTGATGCCGGCATCGTTCAGTGCCATTGCCTTGCGTATATAACCGGTCAGCTCGCGCTTGCCGGGCAGATCCTTGATGCTGAGGATCTTGCCGAACTGGCCCATGCCTTGCTCGGCCTGTGTGCCCGTCACATCCTTGCGCTGCCAGAAGCCGAAGCTGCAGTGCTGCTTGAACGCGGCCATCGAACACATCATTGCGCCGCGATAATCGAAGTGCGGAAAACCCCATTTGATGGTTTCTTCCGCTTCCGGACATGCGCTGTGCACCACCATGCGAATGTGCTCCAGGATGGGCCGCGCGAAGTCGGCGGATTTGGCGATGTAGGCATCCACGCGCGGATCGCGGCTGGCCATGGCAACCTCGTCAAAGATCCAGGATGAAGAAACGGTCGCAGCTGAAGTGGCCGGTGCCGCCCATCGGTGCATTCAGCGGCACGAACCCGTGCTTGCGGTACAGCGACTGGGCGGCATCCATGCCGGTCAGGGTTTCAAGATAACAGCGTTTGAAGCCGAAGCCGCGCGCCGCATCCAGGCAGTGCCGCATCACCGCGGCGCCGGCGCCGATGCCGCGCGCTTGGGGCAGAAAGTACATCTTGCGCAGTTCGCAGACGTCTTCGGCGGCGCCTTCCAACTGCGCCACGCCGCCGCCGCCGAGTACGATGCCATCGCATTGGACCACGAAATACGCGCTGCGCGGCTGTGTGTAAGCGGCATGCATATTGTCCACTTCGGCGTCGTGAATGGCGAAGCCCGGGCCGTCGGCGCCAAATTCGGGCATGACGGCGCGAATGACGCCGGCGACCGCCGCGTCGTCGCGCGGCTCGATGGGGCGGATCACGAATTCGGACATACGGCGCTGGCTCAAGGGGAGTTCACCAGCGTAACGACCTTGCGGGCCGGCGCAAGATGCCGATGGTCAGGCCGCCGACATGGTGCGCGCTTTGGTCACGCGGCTGGCCGTGGGCTTGTTGAGCTGTGTGGCGAGCCACGCGCCGGTCGCGACGAGCAGGTCCAGGTTCACGCCGGTCTGCATGCCCATGCCGTGCAGCATGTAGACCACGTCCTCGCTGGCGACGTTGCCGGTGGCGCCTTTTGCATATGGACAGCCGCCGGTGCCGGACACGGCGCTATCGACCACGCGCACGCCTTCCTCCAGGCAGGACAGGATGTTGGCCAGCGCCTGGCCGTAGGTGTCGTGGAAGTGCACCGACAGCGCATGGATCGGCACTTCCTGCGCCACCGCGCGCAACATCGCACGCGCCTTGGCGGGCGTCCCGACACCGATGGTGTCGCCGAGCGAGATTTCGTAGCAGCCCATCTCGTACAGGCGTTTGGCGACGCTGACCACGTCGGCCACCGGCACCTCGCCCTGGTACGGGCAGCCCAGCACGGTGGACACGTAGCCACGCACCTTCACGCCATCGGCCTTGGCGCTGTCCATCACCGGCTGGAAGCGCACCAGCGAATCGGCGATGGTCGCGTTGATGTTGGCGCGGTTGAACGCCTCGGAGGCCGCGGTGAACACCGACACTTCCTGCGCGCCCGCCTCGCGCGCGGCGCGATAGCCTTGTTCGTTGGGCACCAGCACCGGATAACTTACACCCGGCACCTTGCGAATGTGGCGGAACACTTCGTCCGCATCGGCCAACTGCGGCACCCAGCGCGCGCTGACGAAGCTGGTCGCCTCGATGGTCTTGAGCCCTGTCGAGGAAAGCCGGTCGATCAGCGCGATCTTGACCTCCGGCGGCAGCAGCGTCTTCTCGTTCTGCAGGCCGTCGCGGGCGCCGACTTCGACGATGCGTACGAAATGGGAAGTATCCATGAGCATCCGGTTACGGCTCGGAAAGCGGGCGGGGTCGCCGCACGGGCAGGATGGGCGGGAGCATGGATGCCGCGCGCAGGCTGCGAACGCGCGCCGCGATCGCCCATGGCGCCATCGCGATGGATACTGCCAGGTACATCCACGCTTGCGTTGCCATACCTACCCACGCCAGGAAGCCGATGACGAAGTCTTCTATTTATCGGGTAATTAATTTGTAAAACGCACCAGAACCGCGTCCGCCTCGACGAATTGGCCCTGCGCGGCACTCACGCTTTCAATGGTGCCCGAGCGCGGGGCCTTCAAGGCAAGCTCCATTTTCATCGCTTCCATGACCAGGATTTCCTGGCCTTCTTCCACCTTATCGCCTGCCTTGGCTTTTACTAAAACGATGCGGCCGGGCATCGGCGCGATGATCTGATTGCCGCCGCCGCCTTCTTTCGACTCCCAGGCGAACGCGGCGGCGCGCGCGAAGGCGTAGCGTTGGCCGCAGGCGTCGTGCAGCAGCACGCGATCGCCGAAGGCGCGCGCGGCGAGCCGTACGCCTTCGGCGTTCAGGCGTGCGCTGAGTACCCCGTGCTGGAGGCGCGCGCCTTGCACTTGGCCTTGCGACGGGCCGTGCTGCAGTTGGTAGTCGCCGTCATGGCCATGCGCTTCGATTTCGTAACGCTGGTCGCGCGACGCCAGCGCCACGATGCGCTTGCCGGCATGACCGATGCGCCACGCATCGGCGCGCGACCACGGCGAGTAAGGATCGGAAGTGGACGAGGCGGCGGCGACCACGGCGCCTTCGTCGTACAGCAGCGCGGCAGTGGCGGCGGCGAACAGCACCGCTTCGGGTACGGCGGCGTCGCCGGTTAGGAATTGGTCAAGATGGCGGTCCAGGTAACCGGTGTCGATGCGGCCTTCGACTACCACCGGATGGCGCGCCAGCCGTTCCAGGAAGGCGATGTTGGATTTGGGCCCCACGATCTCGCATTCGGCCAGCGCCTCGCGCAGGCGCTGCAGCGCCTGCGTGCGGTCGGTGTCATGGACGATCAGCTTGGCGATCATCGGGTCGTAGAAAATCGTGACGGTGTCGCCTTCGATCACTCCGCCATCCAGGCGCACATGCCGCGACGGTGCCGGTAGCTTGAGCACGCGCAGCTTGCCCGAGCCGGGCAGGAAATTCTGGTCCGGATCCTCGGCGTACAGCCGCACCTCGATCGCGTGGCCGTGCGCCTGCACTTGCTCCTGCCGCAACGGCAGCGCCTCGCCAGCTGCGATGCGCAGCTGCCATTCGACCAGGTCAAGCCCAAGCGTTTCTTCGGTGACCGGGTGCTCCACCTGCAGGCGCGTGTTCATTTCCATGAAGAAGAACGTGCCGTCCTGGCCGACGATGAATTCCACCGTACCCGCGCCCACGTAATCGACCGCCCTGGCCGCGGCGACCGCCGCCTCGCCCATGGCCCTGCGGCGCTCGGGGTTGAGGAAAGGCGAGGGCGTTTCTTCCAGCACTTTCTGGTAGCGGCGCTGCGCGGAGCATTCGCGCTCGTTCAGATGGATGATGTTGCCATGCGTATCGCCGAACACCTGGAATTCGATGTGGCGCGGATGCTCCACATAGCGCTCCAGGATCACGCGCGTGTCGCCGAAGGAACTGGCCGCCTCGCGTTGCGCCGAGGCGAGCGCGTCGGCAAATTCCTTTTCTCCGCGCACGATGCGCATGCCCTTGCCGCCGCCGCCCGCCGCCGCCTTGATCATCAGCGGAAAGCCGGTCTTGCGTGCTTGTTCGGCAAGGAATGCGGGCTCCTGGTTGTCGCCGTGATAGCCCGGCACCAGCGGCACCTGGTGGCGCTCCATGAGCGCCTTGGCCGCTGCCTTCGATCCCATGGCGTCGATGCTTTCCGGGCGCGGGCCGATGAAGACGACGCCCGCATCGCTGCAGGCGCGCGCGAAGCCGGTGTTTTCCGACAGGAAGCCATAGCCGGGATGGATTGCCTGCGCGCCGGATTTTTTTGCGACCTCCAGGATCGCCTCGCCGCGCAGGTAGGAATCGGCCGGGCGCGGGCCGCCGATCGGCCAGGCTTCGTCGGCCAGGCGTACGTGCTGCGCGTCTTTGTCGGCTTGCGAATAGACGGCGATGGTGTGGACCCCTAAGCGCCGGCAGGTGCGGATGACACGGCAGGCAATCTCGCCGCGGTTGGCAATCAGTACGCGCTCGAACATGCGAGATCCTTGCGGGTGATACGACGGCTGCAAAGCCTGTAAAACTATCAGATTCGTACGCGTTAGCCGATGCGCGGCGCAGCATGGCGCCGGGCGCGGGTGTGGTTCATTCGCCGTCCCAGTAGTCCAGCGAATCCTCGGGCCGGCCGATCACGCGAACCTGCCGCGGCAGCGGTTTTCCGGATGGATCGCCCGATGCAGACGCAAGGTACTTGCCCGAGTCGGGGTATTCGCAGATGTCCACGTCCGACTCGGTACTCACGGCAAGATAACGAAGTTCCGCCTCGCCGGTGTTGATGATCTGGTGCGCCGTTTCCGGGCCGCCGGTGGGGCAGGCGATGACATCGCCCGCGCGCAGCGGGTAGCGCGCGTCGCCGTAGCGCAGCTCGCCGGTGCCTTGCAGGATGAAGAACATTTCCTCGTCCACGCGATGACTGTGGAACGGGCAACTGGTTTTGCCCGGCGCCACGGCGGTGAGGTTGTAGCCGAGCTTGCGCGCGCCGATCCGGCTGGCGATCTTGCCCCGGCGGATATCGTAATACTGCGCGTTCGCGCCCTTGGGCGCGCGATCGGCGGCAGGTGTTTGGAGCACTACTTCATCGAGGTTGAGCACCGGCTTGGTCATGACGACTCCAGAGGTTTCAAGTGTTGGCGCTCCATGCGGGCGCGCGTTTGTCGAGAAAGGCGCCCAGGCCTTCCTGGCCTTCGGCCGAGACACGCAACCGTGCGATCAACGCCGCGTTGTCGCGGTCGATGCGTACGGCCGCTTCCTCGGTGAAGCCGTGCATGCCAAATGCCAGCCGCTTGGCTTCGTGCTGCGCCACCGGGCCGGCCTTGGCCAATTGCTTGAGCACGCCGTGCACGGTGTCGTCGAGCATGTCCGCCGGCACCGCCTGATGCAACAGACCCATGCGCGCGGCGGTGTCGGCATCGAACACTTCGCCGGTAAGGAACAGCCGGCGCGCATTGCGCAAGCCGATCGCGGCGATCACATATGGCGAAATCACCGCCGGCACCAGGCCAAGTTTCACTTCGGTGAGGCCGAATTTGGCGCTATCCACGCCGATGGCGATGTCGCAGCACGCGACCAGCCCCACGCCGCCGCCGTAGGCCGCGCCATTGACCCGCGCGATGGTGGGCTTGGGCAGAAATTGCAGCGTGCGCATCAGCTGGGCCAGGCGCAGCGAGTCGTCGCGGTTCTCGGCTTCGCCGGCCTTGGCCATGCCGCGCATCCAGTGGAGGTCCGCGCCGGCGGAAAAACTTGCGCCCACGCCCGTAAGCACCACCACGCGCACGGCCGGGTCGGCAGCTGCCGCCTCCAGCGCGGCGGTGAGATCGGCGATCAGGCGGTCGTCGAAGGCGTTGTGGACCTCCGGGCGATTCAGGCGAAGCTCGCGGATGCCGCTGTGGTCGGCGATTTGGACGGCGCAGGTCATGGGGGGAATCCTGGGAAGCAAACGCGGGCATCTTAACTATTGCCGGGCAAAGATGACGGTTCCACTGCACTACATGCGAAAAGTGGATACAATGCGAACTATTCTTATTTAGAAAGCTGGCAACCGTGCGCCTGTCCGATCTGCCGAAAGGTGCTTCCGCTGTGGTTGAACGAGTCGAAGATAGCCATCCCGACGACCTGATCGCGCAACGCCTGCGCGATCTGGGCTTTGTCGAGGGCGAGCAGGTGCGCCTGGTGGCGCGTGGGCCGATCGGTGCCGATCCCTTGCTGGTGCAGATCGGCTCGACCCGTTTTGCGTTGCGTCGTGCGGAAGCGGCCAGGGTCAGCGTGCGGGCGCAGGAGGTCGCATGAGCGCCGATACGCTGCGCATTGCCCTGGTCGGCAATCCCAATTGCGGCAAGACCGCGCTGTTCAACCAGCTCACCGGCGGCCGCCAGAAGGTGGCCAATTACGCCGGCGTCACGGTGGAGCGCAAGGAAGGGCGCTTTACCGCACCGTCGGGCCGCGTGCTGCAGATCCTGGACCTGCCCGGCACCTACAGCTTCGATGCGGCCAGCCCCGACGAGCAGATCACCCGCGACGTGCTGGAAGGCAATTACCCGGGCGAGGCGGCGCCGGATTTGATCGTCTGCGTGGCCGATGCCACCAACCTGCGCTTGCATCTGCGCTTCGTGCTTGAAGTGAAGCGGCTCGGCCGCCCGGTGGTGCTGGCCTTGAACATGATGGATACCGCGCGCCGTCGCGGCATCGAGATCGACGTGCCCGAGCTGCAGCGTCGCCTGGGCCTGCCGGTGGTGGAAACCATCGCGGTCAAGCGCGGCGGCGCACGCGCGCTGATCGAGCGCGTGGACGGCGAAGTGCCCGAAGCGGCGCCCGCGCAGCCCGATGACCCGATCAGCCGCGCAGACCTGCATGCGCAGGTGCGCGAGTTGCTCGCCGCCACCGTGCGCATGCCGCGCGCCACCGACGCGCTGGACGATGCGCTCGATCGCTGGGCGCTGCATCCGGTGTTCGGGCTGATGATTCTTGCCGTGGTGATGTTTCTGGTATTTCAGGCGGTGTATTCGTTCGGCAAGCCGATGAGCGACCTGATCGGCGACGGCTTCGACTGGCTGGGCGCGCAGCTTGGCGTGTGGTTGCCGGAAGGGCCGCTGCGCGGCTTGCTGAAAGATGGCATCTGCACGGGCCTGGGCACGGTGCTGGGCTTTCTGCCGGAAATCCTGGTGTTGTTCTTCTTCATCCTCACGCTGGAGGAATCGGGCTATTTGCCCCGCGCGGCCTTCCTGCTCGATCGCCTGATGCTGGGCGTGGGGCTGACCGGGCGTTCCTTCATTCCGCTGCTTTCCAGCTTCGCCTGCGCCATTCCCGGCATCATGGGCACGCGCAGCATCCAGGATCCGCGCGATCGCCTCACCACCATCCTGGTGGCGCCGCTGATGACGTGCTCGGCGCGGTTGCCGGTGTATGCGCTGCTGATCGGTGCGTTCATTCCCATGCATCGCGTGCTGGGTATTTTCAATCTGCAGGGGCTGGTGCTGTTTGCGTTGTACGTGGCCGGCATCGGCGGCGCCATGCTGGTGGGTTGGGTGATCAAGCACCTGCACCGCGACCGCAGCGAGCACGCCTTGCTGATGGAACTGCCCGCCTATCGCATGCCGCAGCCGCGCGACGTGGCGATCGGCCTGTACGAGCGCAGCGCGATCTTCCTCAAGCGCCTGACCGGCGTGATACTGGCGCTGACGATCCTGATGTGGTTCATCTCCACCTTCCCATCGCCGCCGGCCGGCGCGACCGGGCCCGCGATCGACTACAGCATTGCCGGTTATCTTGGCCGTGGCCTGCAGTACATCTTCGCGCCGCTGGGTTTCAACTGGCAGATCAGCCTGTCGCTGATTCCGGCCTTCGCGGCGCGCGAAACCGCCGTGGCGGCGCTGGCGACCGTGTATGCGGTGGCCGGTGGCGATGCGCAGGGTAGCGGGTTGGCGCATGCGCTGACGACGAACTTCTCGCTGGCTTCCGCGCTGTCGCTGCTGGTGTGGTTTGCGTTCGCGCCGCAGTGCATGTCCACGCTGGCGGTGATCCGCCGCGAAACCAATTCGTGGCGCAACGTCGCCATATCCTTCAGCTACATGTTCGCGGTCGCTTACGCGGCGTCGTTGATCACTTATCAGGTGACGAGGCTGTTCCTGTGAGTACGAGTCTGCTTGTCCAGTACGTGGTGATCGGCGTGGCGGTGTTCGCCAGCGCGCTGTATGCGTTGCGCAAGCTCGCGCCGCAATTGACCAATCGCTGGCTGGCCGCGGCATCGATCCGTTTCAGCCAACCCGGGCACGCGGCCTGGCTGCGCGGCGTCGGCCGCCATCTGCAACCCAAGCAGGCCACCGGCAACTGCAGCGACGGCTGCAGCACCTGCGGCGCTTGCGGCCCCAAGCCGCCGGCTGCGGCGCATTCGGATGTACGTCCGCTGGAATTTCGCCCGCGCGCCAAGTAATGCCCTAGCGGCAACGCTCTGCAACCCGGACAGGCCGCCGGCCATGGCGGTGACAGTGACAGGGCGGGGTGACGCGATTCGGGGCAGAAGGCGTCGGCGTTGCGCGCTGGCGGCCTGTAGGCGGTCGGCGCGGAATAGAGGTGGTGTAAACCCCGTGCCCGGTCTCTAGCGAAGGCACATCTCCCACTTGGCTATCCGGCGAAGGCGCATGTGCCGTGCCCGGTCTCCATGGCTTGCGGTTCCTTGCGTTTTAGCGGCTCATGCCGTCCGGTGCCCCGTTTCCGGGGCGTCAGCCGCCTGGCATATCGCGAAAATCCGGCGCCAGCCGGCCGATATGTCCGCGGTTGGCCTTTTCGTTACGAAAGAATACGACAGGACTTGCAAGGCGTATTTGTTTTCGAATACTGTTGGTTTGCCGTTTTGAAACATTTCGATTTGCATCATATCTTGTCGGAAGCTTATGCCTGCCCAGCCCGTCCGGGATGTCCTCACCATCGAATCGTTGTGCGCGGCGTCGCTTGGCGAGCCGGCCCGGCTGGGTTGTGCCGGCACCTTGCGGGACATCCCGCGGCCGCCGGCCTGCCGGCGCAATGCGGCGGCCACGCTGCCTGGCGTCGAGGTTCGCGCGCTGTTGCGGGATCTGATCGCCCAGCGGCAGCGGCATGCCGGGCCAACTGACTTGGACGGTTGTATCGATGCCGGCGAGCGTCTCGCACTCGGCCAGCGAGACGGTGCGCGCGGTGGAAACGTTCGCGATCCATCGCGAAGCGGGGCACGCATGACAACGCCGCTTGCTGCGATGACGGGCAAGCGTAAACGGCGAGGCATCCCGTGCCCCGCCGCACGAATACCCACGACCTAGCGTTCGGCGCCATCCGCGCGGCTGGGGAGATGCGCGGACACGGCGATCGGACGAGCGGCAGGAAGTGGCAGGGGAGCGATGGATGCGCGCCAAGAACACCCGTGACGGCAACGTCGCGCAGGTGTCCCGCATGCCATGGAACGGGAGTACGGCAAGGCACTTTTTGCAGGGTTGATGAAAGTCATCATTCGAAAGAGGGAGGGGTTGGCCAACATGAAAAGAACGTATGCGTTGAAGAAGAAATGCCTGGGTCTGACGATCGGTTCGTTGCTGATGGCCGCTGGCTTGCACGCACAGTCCACCACCGGCAGCATTTACGGCCAGGTGCCGGTCGAGAAAGATCTCAGCGTGGTCGTGCGCAGCGACTCGGGCCTGACGCGCGAAGTCGGCATCGACAGCCAGGGGCGCTACAACGCCACGCAGCTGCCGGTGGGCACTTACACCGTCACCCTGATGCGCAGCGGCACGGCGGTACAGACGCACGATCACGTGACCGTGAACGTAGGCCTTGGTGTCAACGTGTCGTTCTCCGAGCCGGTGGCGGCCAAGCAGCTTTCGGGCGTATCGGTGACGGCGAACAGCACGCCGCCGATCGACGTGAGCACGGTCGATTCGCGCACCGTCATCACCGCCGCGCAGCTGGCGGCATTGCCCTTGCCGCGCACGGCGGAGGCAGCGGCGCTGCTCGCGCCCGGTGCCGTTGCCGACAGCGGCGGCTTCACCAGTACCACCGGCGTGCCGCTGGTGAGCTTCGGCGGTTCGTCGGTGCAGGAGAACGCGTATTACATCAACGGCTTCAACACCACCGATCCGTATCTGGGGCAGGGCGGCATCACACTGCCGTACGGTTCGATCGATCAGGAAGAAGTCTATACCGGTGGCTACAGCGCCCAGTACGGCCGCTCCGACGGCGGCGTGCTGAACATGATCGGCAAGAGTGGCACCAACCAGTGGCACTTCGGCGGCCAAATGCTATACGAGCCCGAGGGCCTGCGCTCGGCCCAGGACAACACCTATTACGCCAACGGCACGCCGCCTTCGCCGGTGGCGGGCAATCTGTTCGACCCCAACAGCAAGGACAGCCACTGGACGTCCGTTTACGACGCCTACGTCGGCGGCCCGATCATCAAAGACAAGCTGTTCTTGTTCGCCTCGGCTGAAATGAGCGACGAAGGCGGCCAGACCGTCAACAACGTTACCTCCAGCACGCCTGCCGAAAACTACAAGACGCGCCTGCCCAAGTGGTATGCGAAGGTCAACTGGAACATCACCGACAAGAACCTGCTGGAACTTACCGGTGCCTCCAGCAAAGAGGAAGGCCTGGGCACCTACTACAACTACGACTACAACGCGCAGCAGGAAACCACGTTCCGCGGTTATGCCAACGACACCAAGAGCGGTGGCGACATGTGGTCGGCGAAGTTCACCAGCTACATCACGGACGACCTCACCTTCACTGCCATGTACGGCAAGATGAAGACGTTCAACTACAGCGTACCGGTGGATTACGATCCCGACGCCACGTATATCGCCGGCGCGACCTACCAGAACCCGGCCTACAACAATGGCGTGCCGAACAACGGCCAGCAGACCATCGCTTCGCTGTACAACCCCTACTACCGCACCAGCAACCTGCGTGCGAGCTTAAGCTACGTGATCGGCAATCACACCATCACCGCCGGTATCGACAACCTGACCTCGGGTGCCTTCGATCAAGGCAACAATAGCTCCGGCCCGGGCTATTACTGGAATTACGGACAGACGCCCGATCCGACCGTGCCGCTTATTCCCGCGTTGGGCGTCGGCGCGCTGGCCAACTATCCCAACGGCGCATCGGGTTACTACGTCAGCAAGAACATGTTTATCGGCGGCGCCAACCTGCTTACCAAGCAACGCGCCCAATACATCGAAGATCAGTGGCAGGCGACGGATCGCTGGCTGCTGTCGATCGGTTTGCGCGACGACGGCTTCACCAATTTGAACGCGGCGGGCCAGTCGTACATGGCGCAGAACAAGCCGCAGTGGGCGCCGCGCCTGGGCTTCAGCTGGGACGTGAATGGCGATGGCAGCTTCAAGGTGTACGGCAACGCCGGGCGTTATTACCTCGGCGCGCCGCTGGCGCCCGGCGGCCCCGCCAACGGCTACATCAGCACGCAGCAATATTTCACTTATAGCGGCATCGCGCCGAACGGAACGCCCATCGGCCTGACCCAGGTTTCTCCGCCCGTGTCGGCGGACAATGCCTTCGGCCAGACGCCCGACCCGCGCACGATCACGGTGCAGAATCTCAAGGCCGAAGATCAGGACGAATTCATTCTCGGCTTCACCAAGACGCTGGGTTCGTCGTGGATTTACGGCGCGAAGCTGACGCGCCGCATCCTGCGCCACGACATCGACGATTATTGCGATATCCAGACGGTGATCAACAAGGCGGCATCCGAAGGCATCACCGACGTCAACAATGCCAGTTGCTACTACATCAATCCGGGCCAGTCCAACACGTTCGCGGTAGAAGATCCCAATGGCGTCTTTCACAACGTGACGTTGACCAATGCGCAAATGGGTTTCCCCGACATGGTGCGCAAGTACTACGGGCTGGAATCGTTCCTGGAACATCCGTTCGACGGCAAGTGGTACGGCAAGATCGATTACGTGTTCTCGCGCAGCTACGGCAACAACGAAGGCATGGGTGAAACCGACATCCAGGCCCTGGCGGCCACGCAGACCACCTACTGGGATTTCCCGCAGCTGATGGAATACGGCATCGGCCCGCAGGGCGAGGACCATACGCATCAGCTGAAAGCCTTCGGCTATTACCAGCTCACGCCCGAATGGCAAGTGTCGGCGAACCTGACGCTGGTATCCGGCGGTCCGCGCTATTGCCTTGGCTTGTACGGACCCGGCCAGACCGATCCGGTCGGCTACGGTTCGCTCTATCAATGGTGCAACGGCCTGCCTTCGCCGCCCGGGGCGGCCGGGCGCTTGCCATGGGAGAAGCAGTTGGACATCGGCGTGCGTTATCGGCCGGCATTTGCCGCGCACAAGCTCGGGTTTAGCCTGGATGTGGTCAACATCACCAACAATCAGGCGCCGCTCAACGAATATCCGGAATACAACACCGGTACCGTGCCGGCCGCGCCGAACCCGCAGTATGGAACGGTGATGCTGTTGCAGACGCCGCGTTACGTGCGTCTGGGCGTCACCTACGATTACTGATGCGCGGTTGTTTCACCTGACTGGAAAAAGGCGCATGGGTGGCAACCCATGCGCCTTTTCCGTACCGGCGATGTTTTACCGGTGATGGTGGATTACCACGGCGTGCCGCCCGAATAATCGCTGCTCATGGTGCTCTCAAGCTGCTGCAGGACGCTCGCATTGGTGGTGGTCAAGCCCAGTTCGCGGTTTTCGGTCAGCGAAGCGCTGGAAAAGTTTTCCGAACCCACGAACGCCACCGCGCTGGACGTGCCGTAGTCGGCCACGATCGCCTTGGCATGGATGTACAGCGCCGTATCGTTATCCGGATACGTGCTGATCTTCACGCCGTCTTTGGTCAGCGCGTTGAACTCGCTGGAGTATTCGTTATCGTCATTGGTCATCACGACGGTCACGCTCACGCCTTTCTCGGCGGCCTTCTCCAGCGCACTGACGATGGCGCTGTCGCTCATTTCCTCGTTTTCGACCAGCAGACTGGTCTTGGCATTGTTGATGATGTCGAGCAGGGAGGTCTGCGAATTGGTCGGACTCCACACCAGGTCGGCGCCGTCGGAGGGCGTGACGGAGTCGTGCGCGTAGTCCTTGGCGAAGGTGGCTTCGATAGCGGCGATATCGGTCGCGTTGTTTTCGATCACCGCGAAATCGCGCGTGGTGCTGTAGTAGCGGCTGGTGAGGTTGGCGGTCATGATCGCCGTTTGCGCGTTGGCGGTAGCGCCGTCGATCGTGATCGTCTTCTGGTGTGTCGCCTCATACTTGGTCCAGGCCCACACCACGCTCACTCCGCAATCCTTCAGCTGATCGTAGGCGGAGGTGTTGTTGCTCTTCTCGTCGTTGACGTCCAGGATCACGCGAACCTTCACGCCGTTGGAGGCGGCCGTGCACAGCAGGTTCTGCGCGGTGGTGTCCTGAAGTTCGTACATGGTCATGTCGATGGTTGACTTGGCCGCCGAGATCAGGTTGTAGATCGAGGTGAAGCCCTGGTCGGGCTCGATCACCAGTGTCTGGCTGGTCTGCGCGAAGGCCGGAGCGGCCGCGCCGAAAGCGCAGACCAGTGCAGCGGAAAGCATCGTTTTCGCAAAAGAACGTTCACGCTTCATGATTAATCCTTATAGAGTCGGAAGGTAGGCGCGCATTCCGTGCGCAATCGACTGCCGCTCTCCCTGGGCGGCTCCGGCCTGACCGGTCCACCCGGTCTTCCCCGCATTGCAACGCATGTGCACGCCGGCCGAAGCGGCGATCACAACGGCTCTAGATGACACGAATCTTTCTTCGAGATGGCAACGCGATGTGCGTTTAGCGTTCGTGCGCCTTCGTCGCGATGGGGTGAACGTGAACGTTTTGTCGACCGATGTGATGTGGCGCACACAGAAGCGGGAGATGGTTGGCGGTTGACGCTTCCATCACGCCATGTGTGGATGTCTCGCACTACTCGCCATGCAGTGCGCGTCGGCGCGGTTGGGCGGTCGCCGACCGGCGGCGGTGTGGTGTCATCCACCGCACGTTCCGGGCTTATGAATACGTGAGGTGCGCCATTGGCAGTGACGAGCCGTCAAAAGCAGCTTGGCCTGTTTTACGACCAGAAATCGCCAAGCGCAGCTGGCGCGCGTGCATCTTGGTCGCGAACGGCTGCGTGAATGCTTTCGCCCAAAAGGCCAGTCAAATGCGGTCGCACCGGAATTGCATTTTTAGCGGTAGCAGCATCACGCGTTCTTTGGCCATAGGGTGGCGCGATGACGCCACGTGTCGAGCAGCCACAAGCACATCGCCACGGCCGCGCCGATGGCGGCGAACGGTATATCGAGTGCGACGGTGTTATCGTGGGCATACGATCTGTATGCGTTGCTCAAGACGATGCCGCCGATCCACAGCGGAGCACGCAACGATCCGAAAGAGAAGCTCGACCCGGCACGCGATCGGCGGGAAAGCCAGCGGCGCAGTGACAGTATGAGCGCGAGCGCCACCACCGGGCCGCCGATGAGTGGCATATCTGCCAGGTAAGCGAACCCCGCGCCTGTAGCGCACAGCGCAGGGATGGCCAGGCGTCGCAGCCATATCCAGCGCGATGGCATGGATTCGGGTAGACGTTGCCAGCCGTCGAGCCATGCCCAGCCCGCAAGCGCCAGCCATGCAGCGAGGGTGCCTGCAAAGGCAAGCATCGTCGGGGCGACGACACGACTCCATACCGTTTCGCCGGGGCTCCCATCGAGCAGGCTGCACACTGCCAGCGTGAGGAGCGCCAGCAAGAGGCCGATGTAGACAGCGCGAACCGTGTTGACGGCAAACCGCTCCCAGATCATCGCGCCCGGCGTGGACGCGCGATGCCAGAACAACGCGTGTTCGCGATTGAGCGGTGGGCGAATTTCCTCGAACATGCCGCCGCAAAAGGCGCGCACGAAATCGCCGCGACGCTTGACGCGTTCGCTGCTCAGTGCGGAGGTGGCAATGTGGTACCAGCGAAGAGGTTGTTGCAAAAGCGCCAGATGACGGCGCAGCTTAGTGACGTCGGGAGTACCGCCGGTGGTTACGCTAGTCCGGCGCGCAAGCTCGTGATGATGCTCTGGTTTGAGTTCCCATTGCAGCGATTGCCGCATGCGCAGCTGCTGCAGCGCAAACGGGTCGATGCCCGACAGCACGTGGTCGAGATTGAAGAAGCGCAGCACGGCGTCCAGGTTGCGCGATGACATCGGTTGCGGGTTCTTGAACAGCTTGCCGAGCACCATCTGCCCGATTTGCTGCTTCACCTGGATCGACCAGAACTCCGGCCTGTCCTGCAGTAGCCGGGTGAGTTCGAGGTGGTCCTCGGTCTGGATGGCGCTGGTGATGACCGAATCGGCCAGCTGGTTGGCGCTGACGGTGACGACCCTGGCTGGTGCCGGCGAAGGCGGCGGTGGGGTTGCGGGTTGTGCGGGTTCAGGGGCCTGCTCATGCGCTACGGGCGGCGCCTGCACTGGCGTCGTGGCCGTCGGCTCGGATTCGCGCGCAACGGGCGCCTGGGCCGGCGTGGACTGGTTTGGCCGGGCGGCGCGCATCAGCGCGGTCTTGTAGGCCGTATGCAAGCGCTGGAATGCTTCGGGATCCTCGTCCGGACGCGTCGTGCGCAGCAGCTGTGCGTAGGCGCGCTTGACCGTGCGCTCATCGGCATCAGGCGAAATGCCCAGCAACTCGTAGGCCCAGTTCAAAGCTGCGCTTCCAGCGCATCGAGTGCCTGACGAAAGTTGTCGCGATGCTCGCCGATGGTTTTCTCGTTCTGGCTTTCCAGCGTCTGGCGGAATTGACCGATCCACTGCTGAAGCACCTGTCGGGCGGAAAGAAACTCTTCGTACAGCCGTTCGGCGCGCGCCAGCAGGGCGATGTTTTCCTGCCGCGCACGCGGGTGGATCTTCAGCTCCGACAAGGAGGCAAGGCGGGCGCGTATCTCCGTTTCGCTGAGCAGGCCCGGGTTTTGTTCCAGCACGAGTTCATGGCAGATGCCCGTCGCCGCCGGGGTCGCCTCGATTTGCAGCACACCGTTGATGTCGTAGGTGAAGCGCACGGTGACCTGGTTTTGTGCGGTCGACAAGCGCGGGTCCATCGGAATGTCCAGTTGGCCGAGCTTGATGTTGTTGGCTACGAGCGGATTTTCGCCCTGGTAGATCTTCAGCTCCAGCACCTGCTGGCGCTCACTGAGCGGCTGGTAGGTGTTCTCGCGGCTGACCGGCACCACGCTATTGCGTTCGATGATCGGCGAGAACATGCCATTTTGTATGTGGCCATGTGCATCGCGCTGCCCGACTTCCACGCCAAGCGTATAGGGACAGACATCGGTGAGGATGATTTCTTCCAGCTTGGCGTTGCGGCTTTTCAGGCCCGACGCGACCGTCGCGCCGATGGCGATGGCTTCGTCGGGATTGACGTGGCGCAACGGCAACCGGCCGAACATGCGCGTGGCCAGGCGCGATACCAGCGGCATGCGGCTGGCGCCGCCGACCAGCACGATCTCGTTGAGCTGGTCCGGGCGCAGGCGCGCGTCCCTCAGCGCACGCTCCAACGGTGCGCGCATGCGTTGCAACAGCGGATCGGCCAGGTGCGCAAAGCGATCCTGATCGAGCTGCCACTGAATAGTGTGTTTGCCGATCTGGCAGTCGAGCGTGGCAGTCTGCTGCTGGGTCAGCGCGCGCTTGACCGTTTCAAGCCGGCGTCGGAGCGAGCCGCGTTCGACCGGGCTGAAATCGTCTGCGCGAAGTTTCAGGTCGGCCAGGCAGGTGTTCTGCAGTATTTCAAGGAAATCCTCGCCGCCGAGGTAGTTGTCGCCGGCACTGGCGTGCACCTCCACGACACCCTCGAACATTTCCAGGATCGATACGTCGAAGGTTCCGCCGCCCAGATCGAAGACCAGGAAGCGGCTGCCTTCCTGCCGCTCTTGCAGTCCGTAGGCGAGAGCCGCGGCGGTGGGTTCGTTGATCAGCCGCTCGACCTTCACGCCGGCTAGTTCGCCCGCGGCACGGGTGGCTTTGCGCTGCGCATCGGAAAAATAGGCCGGCACGCTGATCACCGCTTCGCGCACTTTTTCGCCGAGCGCCGCTTCCGCGTCGGCCAGCAGCGAGCGAAGCACGAGTGCGGACAGCTCCTCGGCACGCAGGCTGCGCCCTCCGAGCGCGGTTTCGCGCGAAGTACCCATCCAGCGCTTGAACGCGGCGACGGTCACGCCGGGATGGCTGATCAGCCGGTCACGGGCGGCCGCGCCGACGATCATGTGGCCGTCCTCGTCCATGCTTACCACGGACGGCGTCAGGTATTCGCCCAGCGCGTTGCGAAACAATTGCGGACCCGACTCGCCGTAACAACCGATCAGCGAGTGGGTGGTGCCCAGATCGATGCCAACGATCATTGCCTAACTTCCCCCTGTCTTGCGTCCATGGCCGTTAGGCCACGTCTTCATTACATGCGGAACACGCCATACCGCTGCGGTTCGATCGGCGCATTGAGCGAGGCGGAAATGGCCAGGCCCAGCACCCGGCGCGTATCGGCCGGATCGATGATGCCATCGTCCCACAGGCGCGCGCTGGCGTAGTAGGGGTGGCCTTGCCGTTCGTATTGCTCCCGGATCGGCGCCTTGAAGGCATCCTCTTCTTCGGTGCTCCAGTTTTTGCCGGACGCTTCGATGCCGTCGCGCTTGACCGTGGCCAGCACGCTGGCGGCCTGTTCGCCGCCCATCACGCTGATGCGCGCATTGGGCCACATCCATAGGAAACGCGCGCCATAGGCGCGGCCGCACATCGCGTAATTGCCGGCGCCGAAGCTGCCGCCGATCACCACCGTGAACTTGGGTACATGCGAACACGCCACCGCCGTGACCATCTTCGCGCCGTCCTTGGCGATGCCGGCGTTTTCGTATTTTTTGCCGACCATAAAGCCGGTGATATTTTGCAAAAAGACCAGCGGCACGTTGCGCTGGTTGCACAGTTCGATGAAATGGGCGCCCTTGAGCGCCGATTCGGAAAACAGGATGCCGTTGTTGGCGACGATGCCCACGGGATAGCCATGGATGTGCGCGAAGCCGCATACCAGCGTCTTGCCGTAGCGCGCCTTGAATTCGTGGAATTGGGAATCGTCGACGATGCGTGCGATCACTTCGCGGATATCGAACGGCCGGCGCGTGTCCTGCGGAATCACGCCGTAAAGTTCTTCGGCCGGATAGCGGGGCTCAACGGACGGGCGCAGCGCCAGCGGCATGTCTTTCTTGCGATTGAGGCTGGCGACGATGTCCCGCGCGATCGACAGCGCGTGCGCGTCGTTTTCCGCGAAGTGGTCGGCCACGCCGGAGATGGACGTATGTACGTCCGCGCCACCCAGCGCTTCGGCATCCACCACTTCGCCGGTGGCGGCCTTCACCAGCGGCGGGCCGCCCAGGAAGATGGTGCCCTGTTCGCGCACGATGATGGTTTCGTCGCTCATCGCCGGTACGTAGGCGCCGCCGGCGGTGCAAGAGCCCATGACCACGGCGATCTGCGGAATGCCAAGACCGGACATGCGCGCCTGGTTATAGAAAATGCGCCCGAAATGTTCCTTGTCCGGAAACACCTCGTCCTGCATCGGCAGGAAGGCGCCGCCGGAGTCGACCAGGTAGATGCACGGCAGGCGATTTTCCAGCGCCACTTCCTGCGCGCGCAGATGCTTCTTGACGGTCATCGGGAAGTACGTGCCGCCCTTGACCGTCGCATCATTGGCGAGCACGACCACTTCCTGGCCACCCACGCGGCCGATGCCGGCGATCACACCCGCGGCCGGGGCGGCGTCGTCATACATGCCGTGCGCGGCAAGCGGGGAAAGTTCGAGGAAGGGCGAACCCGGGTCAAGCAAGGCGCGGATGCGCTCGCGTGGCAGCAATTTGCCGCGCGCGGTGTGCTTTTCGCGTGCCTTGGCGCCGCCGCCTTCGGCGCTGCGTGCCATCTCTCGCTGCAGATCCTCCACGAGTGAGCGCAGTTGGCTGCTGCTGGCCTGGAATTCCGGGGACTTGGGATCGATCTGCGAGGTTAGGATGCTCATGGCTGCGTACGGCGACCGGCTGGCAAACCGTGGATGATAACGGGGTACGCCGGTCATCGCTAAAGCCGGGCCGGCGGAAGGGCGGCGGACATAAAAAAACCGGCCGCCCATGGGCGGCCGGTTGGGTACGAACCTGCAGAAGGCTTAGTTGCCCTTCTTGGTGTCCTTGGCAGCGTCGCTCTTCATCGCGTTGGCAGCGGCCGGAGCGGTCGAGGCCGGGGCGGCGGCAGCGGTCGAAGCGGGAGCAGCGGCCGGGGCAGCAGCGGTGGAAGCGGGAGCAGCAGCCGGAGCTGCGGCGGTGGAAGCAGCAGCAGCCTTCGAAGCCTGGTCAGCAGCCTGCGAAGCTGCCTGCTGGGCCTGGTCAGCCGACTTCTGCGCGTCCTGCGCGGAATCCTGCGCGCCATTGCTGCAAGCCGCCAGCAGCGCGACGAGCGCAGAGGCGAGAAGGGTACGCGTGAACTTCATGATGGATCTCCTTAGCCGTGGAATGCCAATTGGCGGATTATTAATAGCGCTTTCATCTTAACAACGCTACCGGTTTCAACGAACAACTTTATACCGCATTAAAGCGCCGGCCGAAGTCGGACGACTCGGCCGGTTGCTGCTGACAAGCCCCTCATACGGATCTGAGGTCGGACGTGTTTAGTCCAGGCGCTCGACGGCGATGGCCGTGGCTTCGCCGCCGCCGATGCACAAGGATGCCACACCGCGACGCAATCCGCGGGTTTTCAATGCATTGAGTAAGGTAACGACCAGTCGGGCGCCGCTGGCGCCGATGGGATGGCCCAGCGCGCAGGCGCCGCCGTTGACGTTGAGCTTGTCGTGCGAAATGCCCAGCTCGCGCATCGGTGCCATGGCGACCACGGCAAACGCTTCGTTGACTTCGAACAGGTCCACGTCGGCGACCTTCCAGCCGGCCTTTTCAAGTACTTTGCCGATGGCCGATACCGGCGCGGTGGTAAACCACTCCGGCTCCTGCGAATGCGTGGCGTGGGCCACGATGCGCGCCAGCGGTTTGATGCCGCGCGCCTTGGCGTCGTCCGCCGACAGCAACACGACAGCGGCGGCACCGTCGGAAATGCTCGACGAGCTGGCCGCGGTGATCGTGCCATTTTCCTTGCGGAACGCGGGCTTGAGCGAAGGGACCTTGGCGATGTCCGAGCGGCCGGGCTGCTCGTCGGTATCCACCACCACCTCGCCCTTGCGGCCGGGCACCGTGACCGGAACGATCTCGTCCTTGAACGCGCCCGATGCCTGGGCGGCCTGGGAGCGCTTGACCGACTCGATGGCGAAGGCGTCCTGTTCTTCGCGGCTGAAGTGGTACTTGTCGGCGCACAGCTCGCCGAATACGCCCATGGCCTTGCCGTCGTAGGGATTGGTCAGGCCGTCCCAGGCCATGTGGTCGACCAGCTGGCCGTCGCCGTAGCGGATGCCGGTACGCGCGTTGACCATGTGCGGCGCGTTGGTCATCGACTCCATGCCGCCGGCCACCACCACGGCCGCCGAGCCGGCCTTGATCAAATCATGGCCAAACATGATTGCCTTCATGCCCGAGCCGCACACTTTGTTGACGGTGGTGCAGCCGGTCGCCGGGGGCAGCCCGGCGTGCAGGGCGGCCTGGCGCGCGGGGGCCTGGCCGAGGTTGGCGGGCAGCACGCAGCCCATGATCACCTCGTTGACATCGCCCGCGGCAACGCCGGCTTGTTCGAGTGCCGCGCGAATGGCGGTGGCGCCGAGCTTGGGGGAGGGCACGCCGGTGAACTGGCCGAGGAAAGAGCCGATGGCAGTGCGCTTGGCAGCTGCGATGACAACGCTAACGTCCGACATATGGGGTCTCCGAGGGAGCTTTGGGCGCATCGCGCCCGGGGAAATAACTTGCGAATTATCGCAGCCCTCGATGCATGGCAGCAAACGTAAGTTTTCGTGAGAAATCGCGCCCTCCAGCGGCCTTTCGTTGTGACAAACTGCAGCTGGATAGCGGTAGTCGGATGCCCCGGCTTGGCTGGGGCCGGCGCGGGGCGCGGACCAGCAAAGCTAACTGGGGGCAGGTGGCTTATGGCAGCCGGAATTCATGCATGGCGTCGTCGGGATATGGCGGTGTTGGTGGGGCTGGCGCTGGGGCTTGGCGCATGCGGTGGCGGGGGCGGCAACAGCAACGTCAAGTCACCCTCGCCTTCGCCTTCGCCCTCTTCGAGCACTCCGGTTCCCACGCCGCCCAGCAATGCGCAGCTTGCGTTGACCAATACCTATGCGGCGCAGAAGCAGGGCTATACCGGCGCGGGCATCACCATCGGCGTGGTCGACAGCGGCATCATGCCCAACAACGCCGCGCTGGTAGGGCGCGTGGGCGAGGAGTTCATCGACGTCGATCCGTCGAGCAACAACACCAGCATTCCCGACGTGGTCGGGCACGGCACATGGGTGTCGGAAATCGCAGCGGGTACCTCATTCGCCGGATTCGCCGGCGGCATCGCGCCCGGAGCTTCGCTGGTATCGGCGCGCATCATCGACGACAACGCCCCCGACGACAACGGTTCGACTGCGCCCACCCAGGTCACCAGCAGCGATGCGGCGCCGCTTTTGACGGTAACCCAGCAAATGATCTCGGCCGGCGCGCAGATCATGAACAATTCCTGGGGCGGCATTTCCTGGAGCGCCAGCGATACCGCGACCACGCAAGCGTTCGACCAGGCGTATGCGCCTTTCGTGGAGGGGCACAACGGCCTGGTGGTGTTCGCGGCGGGTAACGATTCGCAGGCCAACCCCAGCACCATTGCCTCGCTGCCCACGGTCGCCAACGACCCCGCCTTGCAGAAAGGCTGGCTGGTCGCCGTGGCCCTGAACAGTAACAGCCCCACCCAACTGGACAGCTATTCGAACCAATGCGGCAACGCGATGGCCTACTGCCTGGCCGCACCCGGCGATGTGATCGTGCTGGACAAGGACACCACCACCAGCACCAGCAACCCGACCTATTACATCGTGGAGGGTACGTCGTTTGCCGCGCCGGAGGTGTCCGGCGCGGCAGCGCTGGTGTGGCAGGCGTATCCGTATTTCTCCAACTACCTGGTGCAGCAGACCCTGCTGGGCACGGCCACGCCCCTGGGCGGTTCGCAGCCGAACCCCACCTTCGGCTACGGCGTGCTCAACGTCGGTGCGGCGGTGAACGGTCCGGAGCAATTGAACTGGGGCAATGTCGAGGTCGGTTTTAGCGGAACCTCAAGCTGGAATAATCCGATTTCCGGCGCGGGCGGATTGATCCTGGATGGCCCCGGTACGCTCACCTTGAGCCAGCCTTCCACCTATACCGGCGGCACCACGGTGAACGGCGGTACCTTGAACGCGGTATCGCTCAATTCGAGCGCCACCATCGCGTCGAACGGGACGCTGGCGATCACCGGCAACTCCTCCACTTCGACGGTGCCGTTGATCAATGGCGCGGTGAACAACAGCGGGGCGCTGGTGGTCGGCAGCACCAACCTCACCATGACCGGCACATACACGCAGTCGGGCGGGCGTTTGGCCGTGCCGCTGGGTTCTTCGCTGCAGGTCACCGGCGGCGCCACGCTTAGCCATAGCGCGGCGCTTTACGTCTATGGCGCCGACAGCGGCTATCAGATCAATTCGCATACCGAAGTGTTGTTGACGAGCGCGGGCCTCAGCGGAACGTTCTCCTCATTGACATGGGCATCGGGCGTGGCGCTGCAGGCGACCCTGCAGTACGGGCCGTACGATGCCTATCTCAACGTGACCAGCGTAAACCTCACGCAGATCCAGGGCCTGCAGTATTCCTCGGCGACGTACGCCGCCGCGCAACGCGTGCAAAGCGCCTTCAATACCGTCAGTAGCGTGATGCAGAGCGGTGCCGCCGCACAGGCGCTGCCGAGCAGCTTCGTCAGCGGCGCCGGAAGCATCCAGCAGGCGCCCTCGGTCGCGGCGCTACAGCAGTCGTTGAACAGCCTTTCCGGCCAGATGTATGCGGCAAGCGCGGCGATGACGTTCGAGGCGATCGATGCCGATACGCAGGCGCTGTCCGATCGCTTCGATGCCTTGCTTGATCATCCGCAGGTGCTCGTTTCGGGCAAGTTCCAGAGCTGGACGCAGAACCTGGGCTACCAGGGCAGTTTCTCGCGCAGCGGTTACGACAGCCTTGGCTTCCAGCTCAACGGCAACATGATCGGCGGCGATCGCAGTGTGGGTAACGGCGGTATCGTCGGTTACGCGCTGAGCCAAAGCCGAGGGCTGGGCAATCTCGCGCAGACCGCGGACCAGGGCTACAGCCGTGCACTGGAAGGCATGGTGTACGGCGGCCTGGTGCAGGGCAATGGATATGTGATGGGGCGCCTGGGTGTCGGCAGCGACTGGCAGGACACGCGTCGCGAGCTGATTCTGGGCACGCAGACCGCCGGCGTATCGAGTTTCAGCAACGGCAGTTACGAGGTGGCCTATGGCGAAAGCGGTTATCGCTTCAACTTGGGCAACTGGAAACTCACGCCGTTCTCCAGCCTCGAATATGCCGACGTCAACCGTGATGGTTTCAACGAACTGGGCGGCGATGGCTTCGGCCTGGCGTCTGGCGCGCAATCCATCCAGCGCTGGCAGGGTGGACTTGGGGTACGCGGTTCGCGCGAGTGGAGGATGGCTAACGGTACCTCGCTCAGCTTGCAGGCCAGACTGCTGTGGGAGGATGCCTTCGCCATGCACGGCGTATCGCCCTATGCCAGCTTCACGGCGTTGGAGCAGTTTACGCCGGTCGATGGTATCGGCTTGTCGCGCTATGGCAGCGTGGCGGGGCTGGCGCTGAACTGGGAATTTTCCAAGCGCTCCAATCTATCGTTCGGCCTGAACGAATACGACGCGCAGCGCGAGCATGCCACCATGGGAACGCTCGATTACAGTTTGCGGTTCTGATTTGGCCGGGTAAAAAAGCCCGCCATCGGCGGGCTCGTTGGTCGGTGCGTCAAGACCCGGTTTCAGTACTTGCCGTGGAACAACTCGCGCCCGATCAGCATGCGGCGGATTTCATTGGTGCCTGCGCCGATCTCGTAAAGCTTGGCATCGCGCAGCAGGCGTCCGGCCGGGAATTCGTTGATATAGCCGTTGCCGCCCAGCGTCTGGATCGCTTCCAGCGCCACTTTTACCGCGCTCTCCGATGCATTGAGCAAGCAGGCGGCCGGGTCGATGCGCGACTTGATGCCGGCATCGAATTGGCGCGCAACCATGTACGCAAAGCCGCGCGAAGCTTGCAGTGCGGTGTACATGTCGGCGATCTTCGCCTGCATCACGCCGAAGGTGCCGATCGGCGCGTTGAATTGCTTGCGCTCGCGCACGTAGGGCAGGGCCAGGTCCAGCGCCGCCTGCATCAGGCCGATGGGGCCGCCCGACAGCACCAGGCGCTCGGTGTCCAGGCCGCTCATCAGCACGCGCACGCCTTCGTTGACTTCGCCGACAATGTTCTCGGCGGGAATCTCGCACTGGTCGAACACCAGTTCGCAGGTGTTGGAGCCGCGCATGCCGAGCTTGTCCAGCTTTTGCGCGGTGCTGAAACCCTTCATGCCCTTTTCGATGATGAAGGCGGTCATGCAGCGGCTGCCCGCCACGCGCGGGGCGGTGCGCATGTAGACCAGCAGCACGTCGGCATCGGGGCCGTTGGTGATCCACATCTTCGAGCCGTTGGCGACCCATACGTCGCCGTGCAGTTCGGCCTTGCATTGCATCGAGCCGACCACGTCCGAACCTGCGCCCGGTTCGCTCATCGCCAGCGCGCCGACATATTCGCCCGTGCACAGCTTGGGAATGTATTTGCGCCGTTGCGCTTCGTTGCCGTTATGGAACACGTTCTGCACGCAAAGGTTGGAATGCGCGCCGTAGGAAAGACCGACCGAGCCGGACGCGCGGGAGATTTCCTCCATCGCTACCATGTGTGCGAGAAAGCCCAGGCCGGTGCCGCCGTATTCCTCGGGGATGGTCATGCCCAACAGGCCCAGCTCGCCCATCTTGTGCCACAAATCGTGCGGAAACTGGTTCTCGCGATCGATGTGATCGGCGCGCGGGGCGATCTCCTTTTCCGCGAAGGCGTGCACGCTTTCGCGCAGCAGGTCGATCTCTTCACCGAGGGGAAACGGGCGCATCACAAACTCCGGGGACGGGAAACGGTAGCCGGGCAATTGTAGCGCAGGCGCCGTCATGGCCCCTTGATGCGGCGCATCAGGGGGTTGTTCATGTATGGCCAGGTCGTACGCCGGCGAGCGGCGCAGGCCTTCGCGCGGCTTACTGCACTTTGGCCAGCTTGGCCTTCAGCACCACCCCGGACATCAGGAAGCCGACGTGGCATTCGTAGTTCTGCGGGTCGCTGTAGACATTGCCAAAGTCGCTCACGATGTCCACCACCGCGTTGGCGCCGGCCTTTTTCGCTTCGTCCTGCAGGGCGATCAACACCGACTGCAGTACCCAGTCGCAGGTTTTCTGGTCGGCCTTGCCGAACGCGTTGGTGCGGCGGGTGATTTCGATGTCGTCGTTGACGATGGTGACCTTGCCGTCCGGTTGATGGCCGGCCAGGTAGAACTTCACGGTGCCATCGAGCTTGCCGCTTTGCGTGGCGGCGTTGACGCCGTTCGCGAAGGGGAAATGCACGACCTTGTCCGCCGCCAGCACCAGGCCGGGGGTGGCGAACAGCAGGGCGGAGAGTGCCAGTTGCTTCGCTTTCATGCAGATCGATCTCCTTTGGTGAGCGTGATGGGCCATGGGCGCGTTGCGCACGGTAGGTTCAACACAAGCCGCCGTTCACCGCCAGCACCTGGCGCGTGATGTAGGCCGCTTGCGGACTCAGCAGAAACTGCACGGCGGCGGCGACTTCATCCGCGGTGCCGGCGCGTTGCATGGGTATGGCCTTGATGATTTCCTGGACAGGTACGTCTTCGCCAAGCATGTCGGTGTCGATCAAGCCCGGCGCGACGCAATTGACGGTGATCTTGCGCTTGGCCAGTTCCACGGCCAACGCCTTGGCCGCGCCGATCACGCCGGCCTTGGAGGCGCTGTAGTTCACCTGGCCGCGATGGCCGATCAAGCCCGACACCGACGTGATGCACACGATGCGCCCGGCGCTGCGGCGGCGGATCATGGGCATGACCAGGGGATGCAAGACGTTGTAGAAGCCGTCGAGGTTGGTGCGCAGCACCTGGTCCCAATCGTCCTCGCTGAGCGCGGGAAAGGCGCCGTCGCGCGTGAGCCCTGCGTTGCACACGACGCCGTAATACGCGCCGTGCGCCGCTACATCCGCTTCGAGCGTGGCCGCGCAGGCGGCGCGGTCGGAAACGTCACATTGCAGGATACGAGCGTTGCGGCCCAGCGCGGCAACCGCGCCGCGCACCTGCTCGGCTTCATCGCGCCGGCTGCGGCAATGCAGGACCAGGTCGTAGCCGGCGCTGGCCAGCCGCAACGCGATGGCGCGGCCGATGCCGCGGCTGGAGCCGGTTACCAGGATCGTGTCAGTCATGCATCGGCTCTCCGGCAAGCTGTTGGAAAAAAGCGTCCGCGTCGTGCGGTCGGTATACGGTCAGGCGCGCTTGGGCGTGGATCCCGGGCGCATCGATGCGGCAGGTGAACACGCCCATGCCGTGTTCGTCGTGAAAGCTGCGAACCGCTTCCACGCGCAGCTGCGCATGGGCCGGAAACGCCTCCACGTTGCAGGCGTAGTGCCGCGTGCCGAGCAGGAAGCCCAGTTGCACCGCTTGCTGTTGCGCGCGCGCGCAGCAGCCGGCCCATGCGGCAATGCCTTGCGCCATCAGCTCCACGCCGACCCACGCGGGCAGGCTGCCATCGGCATCGACAAACAGTGCGCCGGGCCGCACGGTCCGCGTACACACGATGCGTTCGGCTTCCACGTGCTCGATACGATCGAGCAGAATCATCTCGCCCGCATGCGGCAGTACCTCGGCGATCGGCCACGGTTTCATGCCGGGTCACCGAGGATCAGGCTGCTGTTGTTGCCGCCGAAAGCGAACGAATTGCTCATCAAGTAGCGGCGGCCGCCCGTGGGCAGATGATCGCCGACTCGCACGAAGGCGAGCGCCGGCAGTGCCGGATCGGCTTGTTCATCCCATATGTGCGGAGGCAGCCGGCGCTTGGCGCGGTCGTCGATGAGGCTTAGCCAGCAAAACGCCGCTTCCAGCGCGCCGGCCGCCGCCAGCGTGTGGCCGGTCAGCGACTTGGTGGACGAGCACGGCACGGGGCGCCCGAACAGCGAGGCCACGGCCTGGCTTTCCATGCTGTCGTTGTGCTCGGTCGCGGTGCCGTGCAGATTGACGTAATCGATCTGCGATGCATCGAGGCCGGCGTTGCGCAGCGCGTTGCGCATGGCGGTTTGCGCGCCGGTCCCTTGCGGATCGGGCGAGGACATGTGGTAGGCGTCGGAGCTGGCGCCGCCGCCCAGCAGTTGCACGGGGCCGCGTTCGCGCGTCATCAAAAACAGTGCCGCCGCCTCGCCAATGTTGATGCCGCGCCGATGCCTGGAAAACGGATCGCACGGCTGCATGTCCACCGCTTCGAGCGCATGGAAGCCGTTGATGGCCAGGCGGCATAGCGTGTCCACGCCACCGCACAGCACTGCATCGCAAAGGCCGAGCTTGAGCAGGCGTTGCGCGCTCAGCAACGCGCGCGCGCCGGACGTGCACGCGGTGGAGATGCTGTAGCTGGGGCCGCCCAACGCCAGCCATTGGGCCAGGAACGCCGCGGGCGCACCCAGTTCCTGGTGCGCGTAGCGGTAATCGGGCGGCCACGTACCGTCGCGGCGGTAGGCGGCGATACCGTTGGTGGCTTCCTCGATGCCGGTGGTGCTGGTACCGAGCACCACGCCGATGCGTGCGTGGCCGTAGTGGGCGATGGCGGCGCGGATGTCCGTTTCGATTTCCTGCGCGGCGGCGAGCAGTAGCCGGTTGTTGCGGTTGTCGCGCGTGCCAGCCAGCGCTTGGGGAATCGGCGGCAGCGGCACCTCCACGGCACCCAGTGGCGGCGCATGGCCGGGAATCCAGCCTTCACGCTTGCAAATACCGTGGCGTGCGCCTGTAAACAGCGCCTTCGCCACGGCAGCCTTGCCCGCACCGAGGCTGCACACGATGCCCAGGGCATTCAAATACGCGTTCATGCGAGCCTGGGCTTGCGTACGGCGGCGTTGACCAGGGTTTCCTCGCGCTGGCCCGGTGGGGGCGGCGCGCGCAGGCCCCAGCGTTCCAGCAGGCCGAAATCCTTCGAGCGGCTCCACCACAGGTAGGGAAAGGAGACATTGCCGGCGGAGAATTGGAAGCCTTGCGAGCGCAGCATCGCAAGGTATTCGTCAGCGCTTTTCTGCACCTGCATCGGGTGGCGGAAAAACCAGCGGATCACCCAGGTATCGATGTACGCCTTGGTGGATTCGGCGAACAGCAGCAACCCTCCGGGTTTGAGCACGCGCCAGAACTGTGCGAGCGCGCGTTCCTGCTCCACCAGATGGTGAAAGGTCTGGTGGCAGAACACGACATCGACGCTGGCATCGGGCAGTGGAATCGTCGCGCAATCGGCGGCGAGCAATTCCACGGCGATGCCCTCGCGGCCGGCTTCCGCTTCGGAAAGCGCCAGGCTGTGCGGATCGGCATCCAGCCCCAGCATGCGCGTGGGCTGGAACGCGTCACGAAGCAGCCGGAAGGATTTGCCTTGCCCGCAGCCCACGTCGAGCAGGCTGCCGCCTTGCGGCAGCGGTTCGCCGATCAGGCGCTTCAAATCGTTGATCGCCACGCGCAGCACATGGTGTTGCCAGGTATGCGTGGCCAGGAAACGAAAGCCGATGCGGGTTTCTTCGACGTAAGTGGGGCTGGCGTAGTTCATGGCGCGGAATGAGGTAGGTGCGAAGCATCGCGAAGCCGGCGTTCGACCGCATCGGTGAACACCTCGGGAGACACCAGTTGCATCTCGCCGTTGGCGAGCTTGACAGCGACCTGCACCGTACTGGCACGGGTAAGGCGTTGGCCGGAGGCGGCGTCCTGGATCAGGTAATGGATCAGCAGGCGGTTCTGCCATTCGACCAGGTCCGCGCGGGCGGCGAGGCGCTGGCCGAAACGCGCGGCCTGCACGTAGCGCAACTGCAGGTCGATCACCGGCCACGCATAGCCGGAGGCTTTCATTTGCGTGTAGTTGTGGCCGATCTGGTCGAGCAGCGCGCAGCGCGCCACTTCCAGATACTTTACGTAGTGGCCATGCCAGACCACGTTCATCGAATCGACATCGAAAAAGGGCACCACGATGTCCACGGTGGTATGCAGTACGCCACTAGTGCGCATCGCGGGCCTCCTCCGGCGGGACAGGTTGCCAATACGCGTAGAAATTGAACCACTGCTGCGGTGCGATCAAGCATTGCCGCGCAAGGTGGTCGGCATAGCGTTGCACCCATTCGAAGATGGCTTCATCGCGCCGCCCATGCTGCCACTGCGCCGCATCGAGAAAACGATCCAGATAGATGCGGTAGCGGCCTTCCACCTTCAGGCAGCACAGCAGGTTTACCGGGCAGCGCAGCAGGCCGGCCAGCAGCCATGGGCCTTGCGGAAACGCGGCCGCATGGCCGAGGAAATCCACCGTGACGCGCCGTCCATCGTGCAGCGGCACGCGATCGCCGGCGATCGCCAGCCATTCGCCGCGCTCCAGACGTTGCGACAGATCCATCATCATTGCCGTATCCAGTTCGCTCACCTGGATCAGCCGCATGCTGCGATCGCCGGCCTCGCCCAAGAGACGGTTGAACTGCGCCACATGGCGATTGTGCACCAGCACGTTGAGCGGCACCTGTTCGCTCAGTTCCGCCATCGCGCGGCAGACATCGGGGTTGCCAAGATGCGTGACGACCAGCATTTCCCCGCGCCCGCCATGCTGGCTGCGCAGCAGGCGCGCGCGCACGCCGGTAGGATCGACCAATTGCACCTGTTCGAACCGCAGCCGCCCACGCCACACATCCAGCCGATCGAGCAAGTTGTCGGCGAAGGCGATGAACTGGCCGAACACGCGGCCCTGCGTGGGACGCAGCGCATCGTTGCCGCTCCAGGCGGCCAGATACGCCTGGTACTGGCCGATATTGCGCCGCGCGCTGCGCGCCGACGCAAAGAAATACAGCACGATCAGGTAAAGCACCGGCGCCAGCAGGCGGCGTCCGAATACGCGCACGCTGAATGCGGTCAGACGCATCAGGAAAAGGCTGCCGCGCTCCTTGTGCGCGGACCAGTGGCGTTCCTGCACCACTTGTTCGTTCATGACGCGGCACTCCATGCCAGGCGACCCGAAGAATACGCTTGCTCGCCATGGCGATAAGCGAAGTGCAATTTACGCCGCAAAGGGTCGTGATGAAAGCACAGCTCGACCCGGTCACCAGGGCGCAGCAATTGCTGGAATTTCAGCGCTTCCATGACCGTGCAGCGCACAGGTGTGCCAAGACGCGGCGACGCCATCGACAACGCCCACGCCACTTGCACGGCGCCGGGCAATACTGGCGCCTTTGGAAAATGGCCGGGGAAATAGATCAGGTCGAGCGGAATGCGCAGCGCCAGCGTCCAGGCGCCATCGCGTTCGTGTTCGTGCTCCAGCAGCGCATCGCGCGGCAGCGGCGCCTGTAGCAGGGCATCGATCTGCGAGGCGGAAACCAGGCTTGGCATGTCATCGAACAGCCGAAAGATCAGGCTCGCGCCAACATGCTGTTGCAACGTATCGGCCACGAGTTGCCGCCCTTGGCGGCACAGCGCATCGACGCCTTCGCGCGTGAGCGCAACCAACGCGCCCGGCGTGCCGGCGGCATCGCCGCACTGCGCATCGTCCACCCATGGATGAGTGCGAAGGCGGCGGGCGATGTGCGCCAGGTCCAAGCTCACGCTACAGCCCTCAGGCGGCGTCGCAGCAGCCATTCGCCCACGAACAGCGTGCCCATGATGAAATACACGATCAGGCCGTTGTAAAGCGTCCACCAGGCCAGTGGCGCCCACAGCGTGAGCGCGGCCGAGAGCACGCCATTGAAGACAAAGAACCACACCCACACCCACGTGACCTTGCGCGTATAGGGAATGGCTGCGTCAGGCAGGTCCGGTTCGCGCACGCGCGCGATGCGCTCCACCAGCGGCGGTCCGTAGATCAGGCTCAAGCCGAACGCGCACAGCAGCAGCCCGCTGATCAGCGTGGGGTACCAGCGTTCCAGGGCATCGTTGCCGCTGAAGGCAAGCAACGCGCAATAGGCGAGCGCCGCACCCAGCATCAGCTTGCCGCCGGGCTGCTTCACCAGGCTTGGCGCACGGATCAGCCAGATCGCGCCCAGCGCCAGCGCGAACATCGGCGGCGGCACGCGGTCCATGCCGAAATACACCACGAACGGGTACAGCACGCCCACCAGTGGCAACAGGATGGAGGAGATTTTGCTCATGCGGTCCGCTGCGCCTGCACGAAGGCGGCGAGGTGGGCGACAGTGGTGAAGTGCTGGCGCGCGTCCCTGGAATCGGAGGCGATGCGAATGTCGTAGCGCTTCTGCAACGCCAGCGCCAGTTCCAGCGCGTCCACCGAATCCAGGCCCAGGCCTTCGCCGAACAGCGGCAGCGTGGGTGGGATGTCTTCCACCGTCACATCTTCGAGGTTGAGGGTGTCGATGATCAGTTGGGCGATTTCCTGCTGCAAGTCGTTCACGATGACCCAAGCTCCTTGAGAAAGAGGCGATGCAGATGCGCGTTGAGCCGGCGCGAGGCGATCGGTGCCGGCGCATCGGCGGTGTAGGATGCCGGCACGATGTCCTGACCAACGCGCAAGGTTACGCGCACGCGGCGTTCGGGAATGCGATACCAGGGTTCGGCCTTGGTCAACGTGGTAGGCGCCACGCTGATGAACACGGGCGTGACGATACGCGCGCCGCGCAGCGCAATGGCCGCCGCCCCCCGGTGGAACACCGGCGCCTGGCCCGGTTTGGTGCGCGTACCTTCGGGAAAGACGATCAGCGTCTGCCCTTCGCGCAGCGCATCGGCGGCCTTTTCCAGCATGTCGGGGCTACCGTTGTTGCTGATGTAGTGTGCGCGGTATACCGGGCCGCGCGTGAACGGATTGCGCCACAGGCTTTCCTTGACGATGCAGTTGGCATCGCGGATATGCGCGATCAGGAACACCACGTCGATCAGCGAGGGATGGTTGGCGATGATCATCTGGCCTGCCCGGCCCAGCCGATCCATGCCATGGAAGTCATAGTCCAGCACGCCGCTGCGATACATGAACCGCACGTGCAGGTAGAACGCCCTGCTGATTGCCGCGCGCACGCGGCGGCGGCGCGTACGCGCATCGCCCGGCAATGCACCCAGCAAAGGCAGCACGAGCAGGCGCAGCACCAGGCCGCCCAGGCCGAACAGCACGAAGCTGGCGCCGGTGGCGCACAGCCGCCAGGCATAATTGCCCGCGCCGGAGCGAGCTAGGGGATTCGCTGCCAGATCCATCGACGTGCTTTCCATGTGTGTACCAGGGTGTCGCGTTGCGTGTGTTGTGCGCCGACCCATGCCAGCGCGTGCGGCCATGCGGCGGCGCCGGCCTCGCCCTCGACCGCTGCCAGGCGCAACCGCCAGCGTGTGCCCTCCCGTGCATCGCCGCTTGCGTCGATGCTCCCCACTCGCAAGGCCAGAGCATACGAAAACGGTACGTCCTCGATCCACTCGTCGTAGGCCGCGGGCGGGCGTTCCTCGGCCATCACCACCAGCACGGACGGAGCACCATCGCCCAACAGCCCGGCCGCTTCCACCATGGCGTGTTCGAACGTATCGGCTTCGCCGGCGATGGCCGTGGATTCGCCGCGCTGGCCGCGCAGGATCGACCACTGCCCGGCGATCGCGTTGTGCACGGACAGGCCGAACTGGGTGGGCGACAGGGGCTGGCTTTGCGCCACCTCGCCAAGCAGGGCGTACGTGCGGGGCGTCTCGCCGTGGCGGGAGGCAAAGACCAGCGGCAGCTGTTCATCGTCGCCGCATAGCGGCCACGCGACGTGCATGGTCATGCGCGCCAGCCGGCTGAGCCGGCGGCGCTGCATGGCGGGCAGGAAATCGCAGGACGGCTGCGCATCGCCGTCATTCACGCGCACGGGGTTTTCCGCCCAGGCGCGCCACGCCTCCTCGCTATCCAATCCCGGCGCCCAGGCGCGCCATTGTTCGATGTGGAAGTCCATCATGTGATGTCCCCAACGCTCCGCGCCTTCCTCTGCGAGCAGGGGAAGGTTGGAAGGGTGGCATGCCCTTCAAGCTTTTCGGCAAGATTGAGCGACCCCACCCCAACCCTCTCCTGCAAGCAGGGGAGGGAGCCGACTGAGGCAGGGGCAGAGTGCCTGCGCATCAACCGCATGCCTTGAAGATCAGCGACGTATTGATGCCGCCGAACGCAAAGTTGTTGTTCATCACGTAGCCCGCAGCGATCGCGCGGCCCGGGCCGGTGATGTAATCCAGTTCCGCGCAGGCCGGGTCGGGGTCGGCCAGGTTGACCGTGGGCGCGAACCAGCCATCGCGCATCATCTGCACCGCCCACCAGGATTCCAGCGCGCCACAGGCGCCCAGCGTGTGGCCGACGTAGCTTTTCATCGAACTGATCGGCACGCGCGAACCCAGCACGTTGGCCGTGGCGTGGCTTTCGGCGACGTCGCCGCGATCGGTAGCAGTGCCGTGCGCGCTGACGTAGCCGATCGCATGCGGCGGAATCTGTGCATCCTGCAGGGCCAGCTGCATCGCCGTGGCCATGGTTTCGCTGGTGGGTTGCGTGATGTGATTGCCGTCGGAGTTGCAACCGAAGCCGACGACCTCCGCGTAGATGCGCGCGCCGCGCGCGCGGGCGTGCTCGTATTCCTCAAGCACCAGCGTCGCGGCGCCTTCGCCGACCACCAGGCCGTCGCGGCCACGGTCGAATGGGCGCGGCGTGAGCGGGGCCTCGTCGTTGCGCGTGCTGGTGGCGAACAGCGTATCGAACACTGCTACGCCGGGGCCGGAAAGTTCCTCCGCGCCGCCGCAGAGCATCAGCTTCTGCTTGCCCTGCTGGATCGTCTCATAGCCGAAACCGATCGCCTGGCTGCCGGAGGTGCATGCGCTGGACGTGGGCAAGATACGGCCCTTCAGTCCAAAAAACACACCGACGTTCACGGCGGTGGTATGCGCCATCATCTGCACGTAGCTGGTGGCGGTGACACCTTGCATGGAGCCGGTTTCCAGCATGCGCCCCATCACGCGCACCGGTTCGATGCTGCCGCCGGACGAGCCATAGGCAACCCCCATGCGCCCATCGGCGATGCTGGCATCCTCGTGCAGGCCCGCATCGCGCAACGCACGCTCGCTCGCCGCCACCGCCAGTTGCGCCACGCGCCCCATCGAACGTAAATGCTTGCGCGGCCAGTCGGGCAGCTTGAAATCATCGACCGGGCAGCCGAGCCGGCTGTTGAGCGAATCGAAAAAATCCCACTCCGGCATGCGGCGCACGGCGTTGCGGCCCTCGCGCAGGCGGGTTTGGATCTGCGGCCAATCGTGTCCAAGCGGCGTAATGCCACCCATGCCGGTGATGACGACGCGCTTCATCGGCGAGTGCTCCGTGCGAAGTGAAAAGTGTTCATGGGGAAAGCATCCGGTGCGGCACGCTGGTCGGCACCAGCAAAGCGGTAAAGCCGATGCCCAGCAGCAGCGTCAGGCCGAAATCGCGCAATGCCGGCATCGAACTCAGCGCAAGCAGGCCGAACGACAGCAATGCGGTAACCGCCGACAGCAATACGCTGGCATACATCGCGCCCGGACGATGCGCGATGTGCGGCTCGCCTTCGCGCAGGAACACCGCGTAATTGGCGCCCACGCCAAGCACCAGCATCAAGGCCATCCAGTGGAACAGCGTCAGCGGCTGCTGCAGATAGCCGAGCATCGACAAGGTAAAACCGATGCCCAGCACCGGCGGCGCCAGCACGCGCGGTACTTCGCGCAGGCCGTAGCGCCAGCCGAACACCGGTACGATCAGCATGATCGCGCAAACCAGCCACACGCTGGCGTAGCGGCGATAGCGGCCAAAAAGCGCCGACGTGCTGGCGGCCTTGTCCACCAGCGTGACGCCGGGCAGTCCCTCGGCGGCTTTTTGCAGCGCGGCGCCAGGCGCATCGCCTTGCGGCAGCACCAGCGAAGCCACGCCATGGCTGGCGTTGCCGTCCATCCACAGATAACGAAACGGTGCGGCAAGCGGTGTCTTCAACCACGCTGTCAGTTTCAGTGGCGTGCCCGGCCATGCCTGCAGCCACGCATCGATATCGTTCGCGCGGAAGCCGGCGCCGGCCAGCCACTGGCGCATGCGGTCGGGCTGCGCAAACAGCGGCGCCAGTGCTTGCAGGTTAGCGTGTTGGCGCCGCAGCGAAGGCACCATGCCGGCAAGGCCGAGCCAGCTCTGTAGCTGTCCGGCATCGACCATGCCTTGCAGGCGCTGCTCCAGCGCTTCTTCGCGCTGCAAGACCTGCTCTTGATCGGCGCCTTGCACCAGATAGAACTGGGTGCCGTTGCCAAGACCGGTGATGCTGCGAATCTGCGCTTCCTGCGCGGCGAGTGTCGCGGGAGGCGAAATCAGCAGATGAACGTCGTCGTCATGCCGCAGTTGGTGCCAGCCAGGTACCGCAAAGCAGAGCAAAAGCAGGGCCAGCACCACGCCGCGCTTTCCCGATGCGGCACGCCAGACGGTGCTCTGCAATATCAGCGCGCCACGTACGGCAGGCGCGGAAAGCGGCCGGGCCGGACGCTGCAGCAGGGCCGGAAGCAGCCAGAACACGCTAAGGCACGCCATCGTCATGCCGGTCATGGCGAAGCAGGCCATCTGGCGCAGCGCGGCGAACGGCACCAGGCCCAGCAGCGCGTAACCCAGCAGCGAGGTGCCAAGCGCAAGCCACAGGGCAGGGCGCACCTGGCGCAAACCTTGGCGCGGTTCCCACGCCGCGCCGGCATTGGCGCGTGCGCTGAGATATTGAATGGAATAATCCACCGCCTCACCCAGCAGCGCCGCGCCGAACACCAGCGTCAGCAGGTAGATCTGCCCGAACACCAGCACGCTGACGGTGGTGGCGGCGATCACGCCGATGCCGGTGGAAAGAAACGCCAGCAGCAACGGCCCCGGCGAACGGAAGACGCCCAGCAGCAGCCATGCGATGCCGAGGGTGGAGATCCAGCCGACCATGTGTACGTCGTGCTCCGCGCCGGCGCGCGCGGCCTCGGCGTAGAACAAGGCGCCGGTGCGCAGCACGTGCGTACCGGGTTGATCGTGTTCGATGGCTTTTTCGGCAGCGTCGATGACGCCCAGCGCGCGCCGCTGGATGACATCGTCATAGGAGGAGCCGTTGAGCGTGGCGGTCACCAGCACGTAGCTGGTGCCCTGGCGGTGCGCGGTGAGCAGGTTGTCCTCGGGCAGCAATTGCGAGCGGCTCCACGGTTGCTGATCGAGCCAGTGCTGCAGCCAGCCGAACGGATCGTCCTGCAAGCGCGTACCCACGCCGATGTCGAAGGGTTCGTTCACGCGTTGCGCGAGTGCCTGCGCGGGGTCGTAGCCGGGTTGCGTGATCGCGCTGCGATCGGCATCGGTAAGGAGCGTGAAGCGATGCGCCAGATACGGTGCGGCCAGTTGCTGCAGATCGAACGGCGGCAGCTGGGCGGTGACGGAGGCGAACACCGGATCTTTCGCCAGTGCCTTGCCAAGCGCGCGCGCGGCGTTCTTGGCGCGCTCGTCATCGGCGTTGGCCACCAGCAGGATCACGCGGTCGCCATTGGCGTGGGCCAGCCGTTGCGCAGCCACGTCGGCCAGCGGGTTGCGCTCGGTCGCCGGCAGCATGGCCAGCAGGTCGGTCTGGATCGGCGAGCGGCCGCGGCCAAACAGCAGCCACGCGCCGAGCAGGGCGATCAGCAGCGTCGCCGCCGCGAATGCACCCGCGCGCCACCACAGGCCTCGTGGATTCATGGCAGGCCGAGCGCCTGTTTTTCCGCGGCGCTTAGCGTGCCGGCATCGCGCGTGTCGGTCATGCGGATATCGGTCTGTGTGCCGTCCTGCATGTCGATACGGATACCTTGCAGGAAGGCGCCGCCATCGAGCTGGATGGCGCGCAGCACCTGCGCCACGCGCGATTGCCTGGGCGTGAAGTGCAGCGTCCATTGCGCGGCGCTGCCCTCGGCCGTGACATTGAACTGGCGCAGCACGGTGTCCAACTGTCCGGCCAGCATCGATTGCAGCATCTGGGAGATCTGGCTGACGCCGCGATCGCCGTGCACCGTTTGCGCATGGCCGCTGGCATCGATGCGCAGCGTGCGGCTGCCGGTCAGCGCCAGCGTTTCCCGATAAGGCTGCTGCACTTGCCACAGCATGCCGCGGCCGGTGACGAACAGCAGTTGTCCGCTGCTTGTTTGCGGTTGCGTCAACGCGGGGTTCTGGCGCTGCTGTGTGAAGGCAGCACGCACGGCGGCGTGCTGGCTCAACTGGTGGAGCACGTTGTTCAGCAGATCGGGCGATGCGTTTTGCGCGTGCGCGCATACGTCCACGAAAAAGAGCAGCAACATCACAACCAACCTCAACGCGCTCCTTCCCCTGCGAGCAGGGGAGGGTTGGGGAGGGGTAAAGCAATCTTGCCTTGAGGCAAGTGCAAGCGGGCCCCTCCTGGCCTCGCCCTGCGAAGCAGCAGGAGAGGCAACATGCGTCAAGGCGGTATCACTCATGCCGCCCATGCCGACCTCCTGCGCTTGCGCCACAGCAAGATCGGTGCGCGCGGCAGCATGCCCAGCAGCAGACGGGTATGCATGGCGGATATGCGCAGGTTGTCGCGCAGCATATGGAAATGGGACAGACCGTTGGCCGGATAGATCACCCGGGTTGGCAGGTTGCGTACCGCGACACCGCGCCATACCAGCCGCACAGCCACTTCCGTATCGAAATCCATCCGCGCGGGCAGGGGCTTGCGATCGATCTCGGCGCAGGTTGCTTCCAGCGGGTACAGACGATAACCGCACATCGAATCACGCAGTGTGAACGACAGTGTTTCCATCCACACGCATACATGCGTCACATAACGGCCATACAGGCGCGCGCGCGGCACGCTGTGGTCGTAGATGGGCTGGCCGCAGATCAGCGCGCGCGGATGGGCCTGGCCTTCGGCAAGAAAGCGCGGCACGTCGGCGGTGTCGTGCTGGCCGTCCGCGTCGATCTGCAGTGCGTGGGTATAGCCCAGGTCGCGGGCGGCAATCATGCCGGCGGTCAGTGCGCGGCCTTTGCCGCCGTTGCGCGGCAGGCGGATCAGCCGGACGGACGGTTCATCGGCGGCCAGTGCCTTGAGCACCGCGCAGGTGGCCTCGTCGCTGCCATCGTCCACGATCACTACCGGCAGGCCGTGCGCGCGCAGCGACCGCACCGTCGTCGCGATGGTGTCCTTGTGGTTGTAGATGGGAATCAACGCGCAGGGCTGGAAAACGTGCCCGGCGGATGCTTGCGCGTGCAGCATGACGAGAGGCCGGCCGCGGGGTCAGCGGGTCAGCAGCGCGCGCACGGTGGTGACGACGTCACCCACGGTTCGCACGTTCTTGAAGTCCTCGGGCTTGATGCGCATGCCGGTCATGTCCTGCACCTGGATGGCCAGGTCCACGGCATCGATGCTGTCCAGTTCCAGATCCGTGAACAGGTGGGTTTCTTGCGATACCCGCGCAGGGTCGATCTCGAAGGTGTCGTGCAGCACATCCTTCAGCCTGAGCAGGATGTCCTCATCGCTGATCCCGGTTTCCATGATTGCGCTCATACACCCCAGCCTGCTCTGGCACTGCTCTTTTCCCTCGCGGGCCACCGTCATGAGCCACCGGCCCGCGCCTGTATGGGAAGCAGGGCGAAACAGCCAGTTGCCGGTCCACGCATGGGCCGCGAAAGGTTCCTTATTTTGATCAACCCGTGACCGGGTTCCCCTGTAGCTTTGTCAACATGGGCAAAGCCTTACGTCAACATTTTCTTGCGATCACAGTCTAACAGAACTGTCATGCAATCGGGTTTCGGGTTGGCCTTGGCCTACACGAAAAGTCGGCATGGCGAACCGCATTTTGGTACTTGTCAGTGCAGTTTTTACCGCTTGCGATGCGTGCCGCCAGGAAGCTGGACGATGGCAGGGCGGAAGGGGGTTTCTTGCGGACTTGGCGCGGCCGTGCGAGTTTGTCCGGGCCAACAAGGGGGCCACATGACTTCGCGCGTGCTTGGGCTGTCACTGGCAGGGCTTGCCCTGATCGGTGCCGTCGGTTTTGCATCCTATCGACTTTCCCACATGGAGCCGGCGGTGCCGATGCCATCCCGGACGGCGTTGCGGCGGACGCCGCCTGTGTCCTACACGCCGCCGAGTCCGCCGTTTTCCGATGCACAGCTGCAGCAATTCCTGAACGACGCACGCAAGGCCGAGGCGCTGACCGATCCTTTGCAGCGCTGCCTGGCGTACCCCAACCCTCCCGGACTCGACTGGTCCAGTGCGGCGACCAGTGCGTATTGCCGCTACGAATTCGACCCGGCGATCAAGCAGGAAGAAGCGTTCGAGCTTATCCGCGCCGGGCATGCCGCCGAGCTGGATCGCCGTCTGGCCCAAGTGATGAATGCCCCGCATGCCCAGCCCGATACGCAAGATGTGCTGGATCGCACCTTCAATATCGATTTCGGCAAAGCCTCGGGCGAGACCCGCGGGCTCATGGATGCATGGAAGCGGCAGTCGCCGAGCAGTCCATTCGCACTGGCGGCGAGCGGCATGGTTTATTTGAACATGGCGCAGCAGGCGCGCGGTACCGAATACGCCGACAAGACGCCGCAATCGTCGTTCGAGTCGATGGAGCGCCTGCTGCTGCGGGCACGCACCGACCTGGATGCCGCAGTCAAAATCGAGCCGCGGGTCACTCCCGCCTACGGCTCGATGATTTACGTAGCAGCGCTGGGCGGCGATGCCGGCTATGCCTTTGACGCCGCCAGGCGAGGCCTGGCGATCGAACCGGCCAGCTACATGATCTATGCGCGCCTGGTGTGGATGGCGCAACCGAAATGGGGCGGTAACATTCTGCTGATGCGGCGTTTCATTGCCGGTGCGCAGCGGCATGCCAAGGACAATCCGCTGCTGCTGTTGCTTCGGGCCGAAAGCACCGGCGGCGGACAGTATGTGGATGCCACCCCATGCATTCCTCAAAGCGAATACGGCCTGTACAAGGTGCTTTTCGCGCAGCCGGGCAAGGTCGGCACGCTGATGAGCGCGGCCTGGTCCGCGGGACACTGCTACAGGCAGGATATGGCGGCCATTTTCCGTTCCCAAGTGCTTCGGTTCGATCCATCCCAGACGGCGCACCGCCAGGCGCGCGTTTACAACCTGGCCAGTCTTGGGCAATCGCAGTGGGCGCTGTCCGAAGGCAATGCGCTCGTTGCCCTGGCGCCGCAAGACGAGGACAGCTACGAAGCGCGCGCCTTCGTTTACCAATCGATGGGGCGGGACGATCTAGCCATCAGCGATTACGAGCAAGCGCTTCGCATCAATCCTGATGACGATTGGGGTCTGCGCGAGCTGTGCAACCTGTATATCGACAAAAAGAGCGATTGGGACAGGGCCTGGGCTATTTCCAGCCACCTGTTGCAGATCCATCCCGAAGATCCGCAGAACTGGCTGCTGCGCGCACGGATTCAAAGGGAAGGATCGCGTCCCGGGCTGGATCTGACGATCCGCGATTTCATAGCCAGGTTCGGCAACGGCCCGGATCAACAATTGTGGATCATGCGAATGAAGCAGCCGCCGATACCCGCTACCGGCAACCGGCACGGATGAGCGCAAAAAAGCCGCCGGAAACCGGCGGCTTTTCGTTGCATCGCTTGCGTTGACTAGGGTAAACAGGCCCTGGGGCCTGTGCCGCTTACTGCCCGCGCATGCGCCCTGCAAAGCGTGGTGTGCCATTGCCCATGTGCGGCAGCTTGATCTTGCCGATGGCGTCGATGCGCTCCTCGGCCAGGCGATCGGCGGCCTTGTAGGTAGGCACGTTCTGGGTTTTGCTGATTTCGAAGATGCGGCCCAGGTTGTAGTAGATCGTGCGCATCATGCGCATGGCGCGTTCGCGGTTGTAACCGTCGATTTCCAGCGAGACGTTCATCACGCCGCCGGCGTTGACGGCGTAGTCCGGGGCGTACAGCACGCCGCGGCGCTGGAGTTCGTCGCCGATCGCATCGGTGGCCAGCTGGTTATTGGCCGCGCCGCAGATAATCTTGGCCTTGATGCGGTCGATGGTCAGCTCGTTGACCGTGCCGCCCAGCGCGCAGGGCGAGTACACGTCGGCATCGACGTCGTAGATCTCGTCCAGGCCCACCGCTTCGCAGCCCAGTTCGTCCACGCAGCGTTGCACGGCATCCTTGTTGATGTCGGTGACGAACACCTTGGCGCCCTGTTCGCGCAGCAGCTTGATGAATTCGCTGCCCACGTGGCCGGCGCCCTGTACGGCGTAGCTGTACTTGCCCACGTCTTCGTTGCCGTGGCGGAAATTCAGCGCGGCCATCAGGCCCTGCAGCGTGCCGTAGGCGGTGAACGGCGAAGGGTCGCCCGAGCCGCCGTGCACCTGGTGCACGCCGGTCACGTATTCGGTTTCGCGGAACACGTATTCCATGTCGTTGACGTCGATGCCCACGTCTTCGGCGGTGATGTAGCGGCCGTTGAGCGAGTTGACGAAACGGCCGAACGCGCGGAACAGCGCTTCGGACTTGTCCTTGGACGGATCGCCGATGATCACCGCCTTGCCGCCGCCCAGGTTCAGCCCGGCGACCGCGTTCTTGTAGGTCATGCCGCGCGACAGGCGCAGTACGTCGTTCACGGCATCCTGCTCGGTCTTGTAGGGCCACATGCGCAGGCCGCCCAGTGCCGGACCCAGCACCGTGTTGTGAATCGCAATGATGGCCTTCAGGCCCGCGTCTTTGTTATGGCAGAAGACGACTTCTTCGTGGCCTGTTTTGGCGATGGTTTCGAAAATCATTGGAACGTTGACTCCACGTCTGACGGCGCCGGGGAAGGCGACCATGTGTTGGAAGCGTTTGGGCCCCGCCAAGGACCTGACGCCTGAAACTCAAAGCCCCAGCGGGACGCTGGGGCGAGGAGTTAGCCCCATAAGTTTAATACGACTGCTTCGCGGGGCCTGACGCGGCGCAGCAAACCCGGCGGTGCGCATCGCCATTTGGTCACTGACGCGCCAAGACACCCCGGGGCGGTTTCCTCAAGAATTTCTACGTGGGTCAAGGATTTGGATGGCGGCGATCTGCCGGCACCTCGCCCACCTGGAACCAATGAGGAAATTCTACGGCCAACGCAGACCTTAAGTGATGCTCTCATTAATGCTTCGCAGGTGGCCTTCTGGACATCACCCCATCAAGTCAATTCAGGGTGCGGGGGCCTGCTCTGACTGTCCGTGGGCCTTCGGTCCATCGTCTTGACAGCCAGCCAGTCTGCCGGCGCTGATGGCCCTGTGGCCTGCGAACAGACAGAGCGGGTGACAGCTACGAAGCATGGATCAGAGCATCCCTAGCGAATACAGCGCCTTTCATTCAAGGTCACAAGCGGTAAAGAGGGTAAAAGGGGCGTCCAGCCGATCGCTGCATTTGACGACCTTGGAAACGGCATCACTGCCGAATGTAAGCCATTTGAGATGCTTCTTAGATGGTTGCCATCCGCAACAAGGACACCCCTACGCAACCGATCACAACAGCCAACGCTGGACATCGGGCCAGGGTTAGCAGAATGAAACCGCTGCCAGCAATCGCGACATCCACGCCATCATGGATACCACCCATCCATACTGGGTTGTAGAACGCATACGCCAGTAGCCCCACTACGACTGCATTGACCCCGGCCAGCATTCGCACGGCGCGAGCATGAGAAGCCAGGGCACTCCAAAACGGCAAGCAGCCGGAAACCAGCAGCAGGCCGGGCAAGAAAATCGCCAGCAGCGCCACAAGGGCGCCAAGCGCACCACCCTCGCCGTGTTGCCATCGCGCCCCCAGAAACGCCGCCAGCGTAAACATCGGACCAGGTACCGCTTGCGCGGCACCGTAGCCTGCCAGAAAAGCATTGGCATCCACCCAGCCCGGCGCCACTACCGTTTGCTGTAGAAGCGGGAGAACCACGTGACCACCACCAAAGACCAGCGCTCCAGCTCGGTAAAATGCTGCTGCGATTTGCCCGAACTCAGAGCGGCCTGAAACACCTAGCAATGCGCAGGCCAGCAGGGCGCCATAAGCCGCCATCAGTACGGCGCCCAGTCGATGGCTATAGCTCAGTCCAAATGTTTCGCCTCCGGGCGTAGAAACCCGGCGACATGCCAAAGGACCACAGAGCGCCCCGATTGCCACGGCTGCCAATTGCATCAACGCATTGGGCGCCCACACCATCAAAGCCAACGCTGAAGCTGCCAGCAAACACCGCGGCCAATCGGGCGTCAGCGAACGCGCCATGCCCCACAATCCTTGCGCAACCACAGCTACGGCCACCAGCTTCAATCCGTGGATGATCGCCTCTCCCCACGCGCCAACCAGATCATGGCTGAGGTAAGCAAAAGCGATCATCAGAATTGCCGAAGGCAGCGTAAATCCTGTGAAGGCAGCGACGCCACCCCAGCCGCCCTCGCGCAACAGGCCAATCGAAAATCCGAGCTGGCTGCTGGCTGGGCCGGGGAGGAACTGACAGAGCGCCAATAGTCGACCGAAATCGACATCATTCAACCATCGGCGGCGCTCGACAAACTCGCGTCGAAAGTAACCTACGTGCGCAATGGGACCACCAAAAGAGGTCAATCCTAACTTTAAGAATACCCAAGCCACGCTCAGAACACGCTGCCACTTGGATGTGGGCGAAGTATCGGAAATAGCCGCTGGCTCTGGCGACATCAAGCGCACTCAAATAGAGCCATGAACCCAAAATCCATGTGCAGTTGCATGTGGCAGTGGAACAAAGACAACCCCCTCTGATCGGCGGTGAAGTCCACGTCCATGGATTGGTAGCCGCCCAGCATCGCCACATCTTTCACGACGCCGTCAGTTGGTTGCCCCGCAATGCGGGTGATTTCGAACCGGTGACGATGAAGGTGTATGGGATGAATATCATCGCTCTGATTGTGCATGCGCAATCGATAGCGTCGGCCTTCGCGCAGATGAAATAAGGGCTTCATGGCGGCCATGTCGAACGCCTCTCCGTTGATTGTCCAGCGGTTGAATCCTTGGTCGGCGGCGTTTTGTTTGGCGAACGTCATTTCAATCATCTCGTCCGGCATGCGCCTCACCGATGGCGATGCGTCGGACGCAAACCATCGATAATCCCAGTCGCTAGATGGCGGAGCCAACCACTGCGGCCGCCCATGCTGGCCTGCATACTCGATCACGATGCCCATGCCATTGCCGCGATCGTCGTCGGCAAGATCGCCAAGGACCCATACGCCCGGTTGTTTCATCTCTACGATGGCACTGATGCGCTCGGCCGCGCCGAGCCAAAGCACCGGCACCTCTGCCGGGCGAGGGACCCGATTGCCATCCAGCGCGATTACCCTGAAGGTGTGCCCCGGCAACGCCAAGCTACGCAGCTCGGTAGCGCTGCCGTTGAGAATGTGAAACAGCACGCGCTCGCCGGCCTTGACCCGGACGGGATCACCATGACCGAGCTTGCGTCCATTGACGGCAAAGGCCTGGTAGCCAACCTCATAGCCATGAGGCATTCCGCGCGCTAACGAAGCCTTCATAGCCGCTTCGCCTACTGCCTGGAGTTGGGTGTCCCGTTCCCTGGGGCGCAGAAAATTCACGGCCATATCGCCGCCTTGGCTGAATACCGGATCGAACTCTTTCAGGGTCAGAAATACTTCCCGGTCGTAAGCACCCGGATCGAGGCGCGGCTCGATATAAATGGGCCCCAGGAGTCCACTGTATTGCCCTCGAGTGAGGTCGTTACCGGCGCGAACATGGGTATGGTAGAAGCGAAACCCGGCAGGCCCAGGCGTGAAAGCAATACGTCGTCTGCCGCGGGCGGGAATCACTGGCGTGCCTTCTTCGATTGCTCCATCGACGGCTGCGGGCACTGCAAGTCCGTGCCAATGGAGTTGTTCGACCTGATCGGTATCGTTGTACACGTCCACGACCACCGGCCGCCCTTCCTTAAGGCGAAGTAGTGGACCTGGGAATTGACCGTTGTAGGTAAGGGTCGACACGACGTGGTCCGGCGCAAGCTCCACCAGACTGCGGCCGATTCGCAACGTGTAATCGGGTTGTCCGCAAGAGGGTGGCGCCGAACGACCGGTGGCAACGGCCGGTTGCCAAGGCACCGGCATGCCGGCCACCAAGCCCCATCCGCTGATCCTCAAAAAGTCGCGGCGGTCCATTTCCAGGCCCTCGTTTCACCCAGGGAGTCTATTTTGCCCCCGCCTACTTGCCGGACCCTTAGCGTCCTTTGCGGCTTTCAGCGGCGACCATTCGACTCCGAGCTGATCGGCTCTTTTAAAAAAACGCCCCGCTTGAACGGGGCGCTTTCGGGGCTTGCGGCGAGCCGGTTCAGCCGGCGACCCAGCCCCCCGCACGGAAGTGCCAGCCACCGCGGCCTTGCTCCCAATGCGGATGTACGTAGTGGTAACCCGGCCGCACCGGTTCCCAGTGGCCGCGCACTGCCACGTAGCGGCGGCCATCCCAGCGCCAGTAACCGCGCGCCCAGATAAAGCCCGGGCGTGAGGGTGGCGCCTCTTCCACGACCTGCACCGGCGGCGGACCGGGCGCCACCACTTCATAAATCGGTGCGGGCGGCGGCGCGACATAGACAGGGTGCGGACGCGGCGGCGGCTGTTCCACCACGCAGCCGGCGGTCACCGCGGTGACGCAGGCCAGGGCGAGCCCGGCTGCAAGACGTAATGACATGGAAGATTCCCCGGGATGGTAGGTGGATCGAAAGATCTGTCGATCCGGGCAGAGACGTTTAGCGGACGTTCTTAAGTTGAGCGTTTCCTCGCTCGGTAAAACCGCGCCCCGTCACTGGACGAGGCGCGGCGCATTGCCGATTAGCGGCCCCAGTAACCGTCACGCCAGCGCCAGCCATCGCGGCCCTGCACCCACACGCCCGGATACCAGCGATAGCCCGGACGCGCGCGTTCCCAGTGGCCGGCCACCCATACATGGCGATGCCAGCCCGGATTCCACGCCCAGTAGCCGGGAGCCCAAATCCAGCCGCGACGCGGCGGCGGCACGGCTTCATAGCGCGGCGGCGGCGGTGCCACGCCAATGCCCACATTCACGCCAACCGCAACCTGGGCGGATGCGGCCGGGGTATAGCTCACGCTGGCCAGGGCAAGGCCGACGCCTGCTGCAACAAGAGCCAGTTTGCTGGTGATGCTGATCATGTGTGTCTCTCCATTTTTATAAGCTGCCGCGGCAGGCGGCTGGCAGTACGGGGAACGCGAGCGTATCGGGCGATGTTGACGTGATTGCTTTCGCTTGTTCAGGAATCAGCAGAATTACTTGCGAATACCGATGGCCCCCTGATCGCTGGCGACGCGCGCTTACCCCGGTGTTTTCTAGCACGGACAGATGACGTTGATACCGGGGATGGCTGACCTTTGGCTTACCGGAGCGGGGCAGTTTTTTAAGTTGTGCGGCGGTCCGCATCTGCTGCCTGCACGGTGCTGCGGCACCGTTTGCTGGGAGGCATTGACGTCCTCTTTTCCCAAGAGCAGGCAGTGTGTTGCCGTTGGGCGGGGCCCTCGTGCCGATTCGTGCTGGAATAAAACGAACGGTCGTGCTATTTTGATCCCATGAGTACTGCGACCACCCCCGCCAAAGGCGCCGCCACCCGCGAGTTGATCCTTGAGCAGGCCTACCAATTGGCCCGCCACGACGGCATGGAAGGCCTTTCCATCGGCGCACTCGCTTCCGGCGTGGGCATGTCCAAAAGCGGTGTGTTCGCGCACTTCGGTTCGCGCGAAGACCTGCAATTGGCGCTGCTGGAGGCGGTCTCGGCCCGCTTCGTCGCGTTCATCTTGCACCCGGCGTTGAAACAGCCGCGCGGCTTGCCGCGCTTGCGCGCCATCGTGGAAAACTGGATGGAGTGGGGGCGCATCCACGCCACCGGTTGCGTGTTGCTGGGCGCCGCGACCGAGTACGACGGCCGCGCAGACAGCCCGTTGCGCGAACGCGTCGTAAAGCAACAGTCCGATTGGCGCAACGAAATCAAGCGCGCCATCGCGCTGGCGGTGGAGGCGGGCGATTTCCGCCCCGACACCGACGCCACGCTGCTCGCTTTTGAAATCTACTCATTGATGCTTGGCTTGCATCACGATGCAGGCTTGTTCGGTTTCGACCAAGCCAGCCGCTGCACGCGCGCCGCGCTCGACCGCCTGTTTGCCAGTTATCGGCCCTGAACCCCCAGGAGCTTGCCATGACCCGTCCCACTGCACATACGCATCGTCGTTCCTCCGGTCATACGTTGAAGCTCGGCGCCGTGCGCATCGGTTTCGTGGTTGGCGGACGGCTGGCGCCGCGACAAACGGTGGATCGCGCCGCGCGCTTGTTCGCCACGCCGTTCGCCAGCAGCCGCAGTCGCGCGCGGGCGGCCAAACCCGATGGCGAGATGCAGCGGCACGCGCTGCAGATCGGTGGCGAAAGCATCGTGACCTATGTATGGGGCGATCCGGTCACGCAGCCGTATGCGCTGTTGGTGCACGGCTGGTCGAGCTTCGGGCTGCGCTATCTGCCGTGGGTGGCCAAGCTGCGTGCGCTGGGTTATGCCGTAGTCGCTTTCGATCAACCCGGGCACGGCGAAAGCAGCGGCCACCTGTGCACGCTGCCCGACTGCATCGACACCATCCGCGAAGTCGGCAAGCACTATGGCGACGCCGCACTCGCCATCGGCCATTCCATGGGCGGAGCGGCCCTTACGCTGGCGCAATGCGAAACCTGGCATGCGCATAAGCTGGTGGTCATCGCGCCGGCCGCGGATATCGAAGCCGCTGCGCATCGTTTCTTTCGCTTCGTGCGTCTGGGGGCGCACCTGCACGAACCTTTCATGCATTGGTACGAACAACGCACCGGCATTCCACCGCGCGATCTCGCCGCGCACCACAGTTTGCCCCGGCTCGGCCAGCCGGGCTTGGTCGTGCATGATCTGGATGATCGTGAAGTGCCGTGGGAAGAGGGGGAGCGTTACGCGCGTTATTGGAGCGGTGCGCGCCTGCTTACGACGCAGGGTCTGGGTCATCACAAGATTCTGGATGCGCCGGAAGTTATCCAGGCTGCGTTGGCTTTCCTGCGTGGCGAGTGTGTGGGCAATCGCGTGGTGGCGTCGCCCAATTTGCCGTTCGGGTTGGCTTGACGAGGCAAGGTTGGGTGTTGATGCGGGGTTGCTTGTTTGCGTAGCTAATGCCACCTCGCATGGCCGCACTGCGGTGTAGGGCGGAAACATTTGCCTGCGTTTTTTCTGTGCGTTATCGCCAGGTTGCTCGCCTGCGCGGCGGGCGTTTCGTCCGCCTGCCAGCGGCCGAGTTACCTTTCTTTGCTTTGCCCAAAGAAAGGTAACCCAAAGAAAGGGCACCCCGGAGAGCGCGCCCTTCGGGTACGTGAACGGGTTACGGGGTTTTTCGACAGGGCGTCCTGCCCTGTCGAAAAACTGGCTGGCATCCATGCCAGCCACCCTTCGGGCTTTCCTCCACCCGTTCGCCGCGCTCTACGGGGCCCCCGTTAAGAGCAGCGCGCGATGCGCGCACTGTTTTAAAGAGCGAAGTCAAAAGCAAAAGCAGAGCAAGGAGCAAGGAGCAAGGAGCAAGGAGCAAGGAGCAAGATCAAAAGCATCGCGCGATGCGCGCGTGGTGTTAGTGCGCAATGGGGGAAATCATCGCATGCTTCGATAAACTGCTTCCTGCTTCCTGCTTCCTGCTTCCTGCTTCCTGCTTCCTGCTTCCTGCTTTCCGCTTCCCGCTCTTACTCTTTAGTTTTTGCTCTTAGGCTTTCAGCTCTTCTGAAAAGTGCGCGCAAAGCGCGCTGTTCTTCCCGGGCCCCGTAGGCGGTGAGTGAGTTGGGGGCGAAAAGGCCCGCAGGGGGATCGGCATGGATGCCGATCCCTTTTCGCCAGGGCAGGATGCCCTGTCGAAAAGCCCGGCCCCAACTCACGCCTCGGCGGGCGCAGCCCGTCGAGCACCAACTCCGGGGTGCCCTTCTCTTTGGTTACTTTCTCTTGGGCAAGCAAGAGAAAGTGACTCGGGCCTCGGCAGAGGCACGAAACGCCCGCCGCGCAGGCGAGCAACCTGGCGATAAGGCCTGTGTATGGCTCAGCACACAAAAATCCTGACAGGCTCGATATCGCCACCGGACTCTGGCCTACACCCGGGCACCGCACAAGCGCCGCCGCCAGCCCCCTCCAACCGCTTAACACCCATCCCCACTAGAATATCCGGCTAGCACCCACGTTGTCGGAGTCCCCATGAGTTCCCCCGCCAAGCACGTTCCTGCCACCGCCGCGCAGGCTGAAACCAGTCCGCTGCGTTTCGTCACCGCCGCCAGCCTGTTCGATGGCCACGATGCCGCGATCAACATCATGCGCCGCATCATCCAGTCGCAGGGTGCGGAAGTGATACACCTGGGCCACAACCGCTCGGTAGAGGACGTGGTTCGTGCTGCACTGCAAGAAGACGCCGACGCGATCGCGCTGTCCTCCTACCAGGGCGGTCACGTCGAATACTTCAAGTACATGGTGGACATGCTCAAGGAGAGGGGCGCCGGGCACATTCGCGTGTTCGGCGGCGGCGGCGGCACCATCACGCCGGAGGAGATCCGCCACCTGCAGGCCTATGGCGTGGAGCGCATCTACCATCCCAACGACGGCATGAAGCTTGGCCTCGCCGAGATGATCGAAGACGTGATGCAGCGCGCCGGCAACGCGGCGGCCAAGCACGAGCAGAACGATGCCGTGGTGCCCACCGCCATCAGCATCGACGACGAAATCAGCATCGGCCACATGCTCTCGGCCATCGAGGAAGGCAAGCTCGCCGACACCGAACTGGCGCGCCTGCGCAAAGAGTGGTCGCTGGCCGGCAAGCACACCCCCGTGCTCGGCATGACCGGCACCGGCGGCGCGGGCAAATCCTCAGTGGTGGACGAACTGCTGCTTCGCTTCCTGCACGCCTTCCCCAGCATGCGCATTGCCGTGCTGGCGGTGGACCCCACGCGCCGCCGCAGCGGCGGTGCGCTGCTGGGCGATCGCATCCGCATGAACGCACTGCGCAGCCACCGCGTATACATGCGCTCCATGGCCACGCGCCGCCAGAACGCGGCGACCAACGAAGTGCTGCACGACTGCATCCATTTCCTGAAGAGCCAACCTTACGACCTGGTGATCGTGGAAACCGCCGGCATCGGCCAGAGCGATTCGGAAATCGTCGACCTGGTCGATTTCCCCGTCTATGTGATGACCAGCGACTACGGCGCAGCCAGCCAGCTCGAAAAAATCGACATGCTCGATTTTGCCGAACTGGTGGTGCTCAACAAATTCGACAAACGCGGCGCCGAAGACGCGCTGCGCGACGTGCGCAAGCAGTGGAAGCGCAACCGCACCGCCTTCACCCTGAAAGACGAAGACGTGCCGGTGTATCCCACCATCGCCAGCCAGTTCAACGATCCGGGCGTCACCTGGATGTTCACCAACCTGTGCCGCCTGCTGCGCGAAAAACTGCACCTGGAGCAGACCGCCCATCTTGAATCTTCTTCTTCCAAGGGGGCGGCCGCCCCACACTCGCGTTGCGATTTCACGCCAAGACTCGACATCACTCTCAAAGAACCTCGCGCCACGGTATTGATTCCCGGCGCGCGCGTGCGCTATCTGGCCGAAATCGCCGAGCAAGGCCGCGGTATCAACGCCCAGATCGAGCGCGAGGCAGAATTGGCCAGCAAGGCGCAGCATTACTTCGAGGCGCTGAAAGAACTTGCTGACGAAAAACTCCCGCGTCCGCTCGAACGCTACGACCACGATGCCACCCACGACAGCAACGCCGACCGTTCGCTGCTGGTACTGCGCCAGCGCTACAACGCCGCACTCCGCGAACTCAGCCACGAAGCCGTGCACCTGCTGCGCGACTGGCCTGCGCGCTATAAAACCGTCACCGACGACGTCAATGAATACAAGGTGCGCGACAAAACGATCCGCGTGGAAAACTACCGCGTCTCGCTCAGTCACCAGAAAATTCCCAAAGTGGCGCCGCCGAGAACCAAGGATTGGGGCGACCAGTTGCGTTTTCTCATGCGCGAAAACCTGCCCGGCTACTATCCGTACACCGGTGGCGTGTATCCGTATCGCCGCACCGGCGAAGACCCCACCCGCATGTTCGCCGGCGAAGGTACGCCCGAGCGCACCAACCGCCGCTTCCACTACTTGAGCCAGGGCGGCGCCGCCACGCGTCTTTCCACCGCCTTCGACTCCGTCACCCTGTATGGCGAAGATCCCGCGCCGCGCCCGGACATCTACGGCAAGATCGGCAACTCCGGCGTCAACGTCGCCACCCTCGACGACATGAAGAAGCTGTACTCCGGCTTCGATCTCAGCGCGCCGACCAGCTCGGTGTCGATGACCATCAACGGTCCGGCTCCCATCATCCTCGCGATGTTCATGAACACCGCGATCGACCAGAACGTGGAGAAACACCTCAAGGAAGATCCTGCACGCTGGGCCATGGCGCAAAAACGCATGGATGAACTCTTCGCCGGCAAGCAGCGCCCGAACTATTCCGGCGACCTGCCCAAGGGCAACGAGGGCTTGGGATTGGGATTGCTCGGCGTTACCGGCGACCAGCTCGTGGATGCCGATACCTACGCGCGCATCAAAGAGGAAACCCTGCAAACCGTGCGCGGCACCGTGCAGGCGGACATTCTCAAGGAAGACCAGGCGCAGAACACCTGCATCTTCAGCACCGAATTTGCGTTGCGCATGATGGGCGACATCCAGCAGTACTTCGTCGATCACAAGGTGCGCAATTTCTATTCGGTATCCATTTCCGGCTATCACATCGCCGAAGCCGGCGCCAATCCGATCAGCCAGCTCGCCTTCACGCTGAGCAACGGCTTCACCATCGTGGAGTATTACCTCGCGCGCGGCATGAACATCGACGACTTCGCGCCCAACCTCAGCTTCTTCTTCTCCAACGGCATGGATCCGGAATACACCGTCATCGGCCGCGTTGCCCGCCGTATCTGGGCGCGCGCCATGCGCGAACGCTACGGCGCCAGCGCTCGCAGCCAGATGATGAAGTACCACATCCAAACCTCCGGCCGCTCCCTGCACGCGCAGGAAATCCAGTTCAACGACATCCGCACCACCTTGCAGGCGCTGTATGCCCTGTTCGACAACTGCAACAGTCTGCACACCAATGCCTACGACGAAGCCATCACCACGCCGACCGAAGAAAGCGTGCGCCGCGCCGTGGCAATTCAGATGATCATCAACAAAGAGCTGGGCCTCAACTTCAACGAAAACCCGTGGCAGGGCAGCTACATCGTCGATGCCCTTACCGACATCGTGGAAGAAGCCGTCTACAAGGAATTCGAAGCCATCAGCGAGCGCGGCGGCGTACTTGGCGCCATGGACACCATGTACCAGCGCGGCAAGATTCAGGAAGAATCCATGTACTACGAACAGAAAAAACACGATGGCAGCCTGCCGTTGATCGGCGTCAACACCTTCCTGCCCAAAGACCACGGCGGCGAAATCGCCACCGAAATCGAACTGATCCGCAGCACGGAAGAAGAAAAAGGCCAGCAGATCGACAACGTGCAAGCCTATGGCAAAACCCGCAACAGCCTCGCGCCGGAAAGCCTCAAGACCCTGCAGAACACCGCGCGCGAGCGCAAGAATGTGTTCGAGCAGTTGATGGAGGCCGTGAAGTACAACTCGCTCGGTCAGATCAGCCACGCCCTCTACGACGTCGGCGGCGAATACCGCCGCAATATGTAACAAACGCTGACACGAACTCCCTCTCTCCTTTGGGGAGAGGATGGGCGAGTTGGGCTTTCGAAGCGAAGGCCGCGCCCTGCACGATGCTTGCATTCAGCGCCGGGCATCGGCTTGCGGCGCGCAGCAAGGGTCATCGGCCGCTTCGCCTCCAAATCACCTAGGATCAATGTGTCGGCCGGTATCGGGATCGGGCCGGCACTATGCACGATCGAGCCAGTTTCATTTCATTGGCGATAGGGCGCCTGCTGACGGTAACCGGCCCCTTATGTTGCCACGGCTACCATGCATACCGCCTATCCAGGCCGATCATGCGTTCCCCCGTAAAAGTAGGCTGCTCCGTGGCTGGATCTAAGCCGCGTTCACTCGAATCTGTTTTATCGTGTCTTATTTTAGAGTCCATCGATCATCGGAAGGGCTACTTGGCGCTTCTTCACGCAATCATCACGCCGATTTGTGATTGTATAGACATCGGGCACGCCCCGGGTGCGCGTTATTGTGTAGGCCATCGGGGAAGCCCGATCAGGGACAGCGAATTTGAGTTCAGGTCAGTCGTCTCCGATGGAGCGGCCAAGGGAAAGTGTGTATGGAATCGCAGGGAAGCCGACGCACAGAGAGCTCCATTAGCATGCGGGGGATACAGCGACGCTGGCCTTGCCGCACAGGCGCACTCGCTTTCTTTGCATGGCTGCTGTTTTTTTGCGCGAGCGTTGGGCTTGACGGAGCGCATGCGCAGACTGCCTATGTTCACGATGCGAATGGACGTATTGTCGCCGTGACACAAAGTGACGGCACGACGCAGCAATACACCTACGACGCCCTGGGTCATCCCTCTCAGGTGAGCGCTCCGGTGGCCGCAGGGCAATTGGCGATCTATACGTTCATGCCGTCGCACGGCGATGCGGGAACCACGGTCACGATCAATGGACAGGGTTTCAGTAGTGCCGCCGCCAACAACAACGTGAACTTCAACGGCGTGTCGGCGACAGTCTTGACGGCTTCGTCGTCACAATTGGTCGTGGATGTCCCCTCCGGTGCAACGACGGGTCAGATCGGCATTTCCGTCGGTGGCCAGTCTGTGACAGATCCCACACCCTTTGTCGTCGACGATACCGGTGCGCCGCCAAGCATTACGCAAATAACCCCACTGATTGCTGCGGTGGGAACTACCATCACCGTGACCGGTGAGCATCTCAATCCAGGCACCGGTCTGACGAGCGTCTTGCTGGGCAGCAACGACATCTCCGCAGGCTCCACTTTCAGCGATACGCAGATCCAGCACACACTCGTTGCAAGCGATTCGAGCGGCTATGTCACCGTGGCGACCCCTTATGGCCAGGCGGTTAGCGCCAGTCCGGTGATTGTGTTGCCGAGTGGAATAAGTGCCGCCAACGTGGTCAGTAGCGGATTTGCATCCAAGGGAAGCCCCGTCACATTGAATGTCCCGGCCGGCGGGCAGACCGGTGCAATGCTGTTCAATGCAATCGAGGGCGATTGGATCAGTCTTCAGGCCAGCAGCATCAGTACCACCGCCAGCAACATCAATTATGCCGTCTACGCACCTGGCAATGCGCAGATCCTGAAAGGCACCGTGTCGAGCGCTTCGCCGTCCATTCACTTGCCCCAGCTGCGTGCCAGCGGAACTTATCTGGTGACCTTTACTCCCGATACAGGGGGCGCGCAGTTGACGGTTGGCTACGAGCAGGCTGGTGTACTTGCGCTGAGTACGCAGGCCACCGTGGTGACTTCCACCCCGGGCCAAAGCAAGCGTCTACTTTTCCAGGCAACATCCGGACAAACGATGACGCTGGTGACCGGTAACGTGCAGACCAGCCCGGTAGGCGGAACACTGAGTTATGCGATCTACACGCCCGGTCAGCAGAGTTATCTGAGCAGCTCGTCGGCGATTGGCGATACGGTCAATCTGCCGGCGCTTCCAAACACGGGGACCTATCAAGTCATCGTTTCGCCGGGGAGCGGGGTGACCGGAAGCGTGCAGTTGGACCTGGAACCGGGCATTCAAGACACGCTTGCCAGCAACGGCCAATCGTCTACCTTCAACGGCTACGTCGCAGGTCAAAACGTCACCATCACGTTCAATGCCAATCAGGGCGATAATCTCGAACTGACGCTGAGCGGCGGGTCTGTGACCGGAACGAGCGGTAGTCCCTACATGGTGAACGTGTATGCCGCAAACGGCACCAACATCAGTAGCAACATCAATTGCTATAGCGGATGGACCTGCCGTTATCCGCTGTGGAATTTGGCAGCGGGAACTTACACCGTCATAGTTTCGCCACCCGATTCCAAGAGCAGCATCAGCTTCAACGCCATGCTGGAGTCGGACATTTTGGGGCCTGCGCTCAGCATCAACAATGAAGTGACCACCTCGCTTGCGCTGGGCCAGGTGGAGCGACTTACCTTCAATGCGACGGCGGGAAGCCAATTGGCGTTGAACGTAGCGGGTGAAAGTACCTCCAACCCGTCTGGTCTGCCGGTATATGTGAATGTCTACAGCCCTGGCACCAGCCCGATTACGCCCGCCAATGCCTACATCTCCGCCACCATAACGGGAAGCGGAGGTATCGCGTTGCCCAGCTATCCGGCGACGCTCCCCACGACGGGCACCTACACCGTCATTGTTTCCACGTCGGGTGTTCCGGGCATCGCTCAACTGACCCTGACACCTCTCGCTCAAGCCATCGCCGTCAACGGCACCAATCAGGCCTACAGCTCGATCGCGGCGGGCCAGAGCGTTCTGATGTCGTTCAATGCCAGCCAGGGTCTAAACGCGGAGCTGACATTGAACGGCGTGTCGGGACTCAACGGATCGTTGACCATCAATGTTTATGATCCGAACGGAACCAACGTCGCCACCGGCGGCGACTGTTACAACGGATGGACGTGTCGATACTCCTTGTGGAACCTGAGCGCCGGAACCTACACCGTTGCCGTCTCGCCACCCGATCAATCAAGCAAGATCAGTTTCAATGCCGTCCTTCTGTCTGACCTGCAAGGGTCGGCCATGGGTGCCAATACCCCGGCATCGGTCAGCATGAGCCTGGGGCAGGTGCAGCGATTGACATTCAACGCCAACGCGGGCGACAGCGGCGTGCTGGAACTCTCCAACGTCAGTACCAGCAATCCCTCGGGCTTGTCCGTCTACGTCAGCGTATACAGCCCAAATGCCGCAACCATCACGACGGCGAATGCGTACGCATCCTTTAGTTCGACGAGTTCCGGTTCGCTATCCCTGCAAAACCTTCCGGCGAGCGGCACCTACACGGTGGTCGTTTCCACCTCTGGTGTGCCTGGGTCGGCGACGTTGGAATGGGTGCCGCAGTGACGCTGTCATATACCGGCAGTATTTGTTGATTTGCATAATGAAACAAGGCCGCATCGAGCGATTTGGGAAAGACGAGGACGATGAAGGTGCTACGGATGAAGCTCGGATATGCAGAATGGGCGGACTCGTCGGGTGTCACTGCACCAACTGCACTGGCACTTTTGCCTCAAAGCCGCCGCCGTAGCTGGTTTCAGGCTGGGCTTTTCGCGCTTCTTCTCTGCATGGGCGCGGCTCAGGCGCAAACGACTTATGTTCATGACGCCAGTGGGCGCGTTGTCGCTGTTACACAAAGCGACGGCACGACACAGCAATACACCTATGACACTCTCGGCCATCCATCCCAGGTGACTGCTTCGATCGCCGCTGGGCAATTGGCAATGTTCGCTTTCGCGCCCACCCATGGCGTGGCGGGTACCCAGGTCACCATCCAGGGTCAGGGCTTCAGCAGCAATGCGGCGAGCGATACGGTGAGCTTCAACGGCGCGACGGCGACCGTGCTTTCCGCCTCTTCGAACCAACTGATGGTCGGCGTTCCGGGCGGTGCGACCACCGGTCCGATCAGCGTGACCGTGGGCGGTCAGACCGCCACAAGCGCGCAATCCTTCGTCATGGATACCGGGGATGCGCCGACCATTACCGCCGTAACCCCCGTGGTCGCCGTCGGCGGAACCGTGACAGTGTCGGGTACGAACCTCGCCCCGTTCGCAGCCGACACCACCGCGCAGATGGCCGGCCTGAACATGACGGGGATATCGTCATTGAGCAATACACAACTGCAGTACCTCGTGCCGAGTAACGCGATAAGCGGCCATGTGGCGGTGCAAACCTTGTATGGCAGCGCCACCAGTGCAACGCCCGTGGCGGTGTTGCCAAGCAGTGTTGCCGGCGAAGTGGCAAGCAGTTCGGTCACTTACATCACGGCGAACGGTAGTGCGACAGCGTTCAATACTGGCGCTGCGGGGCAATACGGTGTTCTAACCTTCGATGCTGCGCAAGGTGCCAATCTGGAACTTACCCTCAACGGCATCACCATCACCGGCACCAGCTCGACCGAAATCGGCGTAAACGTGTATGGGCCCACGGGTTCGGTCGTGATGACCTACGACTGCTATTCCACCAGCCCGGCGGCGAGCTGCCGCATCCCGCTGTGGAACTTGCCGGCCGGCACCTACGCGGCGGTGATCTCGCCCCAGTACGCGGGCGACACGATCAGCCTCAACGCCATTCTCGCGGCAGACACCACCGGCCCCGCGTTGACCGCCAATACGCCGGCAACCGTGAATCTGGCGGCAGGCGAGGTTGAGCGTCTGACATTTACCGCCAACGCCGGCGACACCGTCGCGCTGCAGTTGGCAGGTGTCAGCACCACGCCAAGCGGCCAGGCGATGTATGTGCAGATCTACACACCCGGAACGCTGCCGGTTCCCACGGGTTCCGGTGCGAATGCGTATGCAACATTCAGCGCAACCAGCGCATCGACCGCCAACCTGACCAATTTGCCGAGCAGCGGTACCTACATTGCCGTGGTATCCATCATCCCGGGCACGCCTGGAAGCGCCCATTTGACGCTGGCCGCCGGCGTTACGGGTACGGCCCCGGCCACGGGTGCTTCGCAAAGCTATCAAACCAGCGACGGTGGGCAAAACGCCTATCTGACTTTCACGGCAAACCAAGGCGACAACCTGGAGCTGACCATCAACGGCATCCAGATCGCCGGACAAAGTTCTACCGAGGTAGGCGTCAACGTCTACGAAGCCAACGGCACCAATGTCGCCAGCCAGGGTTGCTATACCACCAGTCCCGGTGCGGGCTGCAGGCTCGCGTTGTGGAACCTGGCGAGCGGCACCTATACGGTTATCGTCTCTCCGCAATATCCCACCAACACCATCGGCTTCAACGCGATCCTCGAACCGGACACCATCGGGCCGGCCCTGGTCGCCTCAGCGCCGGCCACGGTCAATCTGGCGGCGGGCGAGGTCGAGCGCTTCACGTTCAATGCCAGCGCGGGCGGCACCGTTGCGCTGCAACTATCCGGCGTAACGACCACGCCGGCAGGCCAGAACATGTATGTGCAGGTATACGCCCCGGGCGTGGTACCGACGGCAAGCAATAACTTGGCGCTGATCTACACCTCGTCGTCCACAACTTCCAACCTGCAAAATTTGCCCGCGACGGGCACCTACACGGCCATCGTCTCCCTCATTCCGGGTACTCCCGGCAACGCGCAGTTGACGCTGACCAGTCAATAGCAGCGTCAGGAGCTCAGGCAGATGGATCAGCGCGAGAGCGTTTCAAAAGAATCAGTTCACAGGAAGGGGCAGGCCATGAAAGGAATACGGATGAGCTTTGCGCAGGCAGGATGGATCGGCGTGCTAGGCGTCATGTCATTGAGCGCCGTGGCCCTGTCACTGCCGCACGCCACGTCGCCTGTGCGGGTCGTGAGCGCCGACCACCACTACGTGCTGCCTGCCTCGTCCGACATCAGTCGCACCGTGCTGTCGGACGGACGCACGCTTGAAGTGCACGGCGCCGATTCACTGGCTTATCTCATCGACGGCCACACACGGCAAAAAATCACCTTGCCCGAATCACGCCGCTTCGCGTCCGTCACCGTGCTGCCCAACGGCTTGGTACTGTTGTGGGGTGGCGTCGACGCTCACGGCCAGGTGCTGGAAAGCGGCGAATGGTTCAACCCCGACACGCGCCACTTCCTGCGCACCGGCCTGGTCGGTTTGCCCGCCCGCGCCGGCCACACGCTCACCGTACTCACCGATGGCACCTTGCTGATGACCGGCGGTTGGTCCTCCGACGGCACGCCGGCGAACACAGCGGTACTGTGGCAGGAAGCCTCGCACCAGCTCACCCAACTGACCGGCACGCACGCCCCGCGCATCGAGGGCGTGGCGACCTTGCAAGCCGACGGTTCAGTACGCATCGACGGCGGCGTCGATAGCCAGGGCGATCCCCTGCGTGACGCGTGGCAATTCACGCCCACTACCGCCGGCGCACCCCGCGGTCCTCTCCTTGCCGCCACCCGGCCGCTCGCCGACACCACCACTGCCTCCATCCACGGTCCGCTGGTGCTGCGCTTCGCCGCGCCGGTGGACCTGCATCAGCTCAACCCCCACACCGTGACACTGTTCGGTCCGGAAGGCACCGTGCCGGTGCACGTCTATGGCACCGAAGGTGGCCGCCTCGCCTTCGTGCAACTGCCCGACGACCTCTTTCCCGGCTCGCGCTACACGCTGTTCCTCAAAGGCCTGCGCACCGCCCAGGGCCGCGCCGTGCCGTACACCACCGTCGCCTTCACCACTGCCAGCACCGATGCCACCGGCGTAGTGGTGGCCGGGCAGGGCGGCCGTCCCGTCGCCAACTGGGCCGACGCCGATGCCCATCTACCTGCGCTCACCGTGATGGCTGGCGGCGGCCATGCCAGCTGCACCGGGGATCAACTGTGCCGCGAACACAGCTTCATCCGCGATGGCGCCTGGTACCCGGGGCGCAACAACGCCCCGGATAGCACCGGCGCCCACTGGCGCCTGTACGCTCCCTTCCAGCACCAGCCCGACACCCGTGCGCGCGAGGCGGCCCTGCCCAAGGGCGCCACCGCGCTGATCGGCCAGGTGCGCCAGATCGATGAGACGCCGGTGGCCCATGTCACGGTGAGCATCGGCACACAAACCGTGCGCACCGACGGGCAGGGCGTGTTCGTGCTGCAAAACCTCGCGGCCGGCCGCGACGAGATGCTGGTGGACGGCGCCTCGGCCAGCCACGGCAGCGTGCACTATGGCCGCTTCGTGGTGGGCGCCGACGTCAAGGCGCATGCCGTCAACCACATGCCGTTCGTGATGTACCTGCCGCGCATCCTGCCGCGCGACGAGATCACGCTACCCACGCCCACCACGCGCGAAGTGGTGCTCAAGCACCCGGACATGCCCGGGCTGGAGCTGCACATTCCGGCGGGGGTGGTGTTCAAGGATCGCGACGGCCACGTGCTCACGCACATCGCCCTGGTACCCACACCCGTGGACCACGCGCCCTTCCCATTGCCCGACAACTTCCCGATGTACTTCACCATCCAGCCGGGCGATGCGGTGGTGCAGGGGCTCACCCCCGAAGCGGCCAAGGGCATTCGTGTGGTGTATCCCAACTACGGGCATGCCAAGGCGCACGCACAAGGTGACTTCTGGGTGTACAGCGTCAAGGAGGGGTGGCAGATGTACGGCTCCGGGCATGTCACCGCCGACGCCAGGCACCTGGCACCGGATCCGGGCGTCACGCTAGCCTGGGCATTGGGGGCGGGTGCTTCGCAGAGCAGTGCCAATCCTGCGACCCAGCAAGTGGCCAACAACAAAGCCGAGGGATGCCCCATCGATCTGCAGACGGGCATCATGTTCCACGAGTGGAACGACTTCGCCATCAACGACGTCATGCCCTTGACATTGACGCGCGCCTACACCTCGGCCGATCCCAACTCGCATGCCTTCGGCATCGGCGGCAACGCCAACTTCGGCATCCATCTTTGGAGCGCCAACGGCGTCACCACGTCGATGGCTTTGGTGCTGCCCTGCGGCCAGGGCATCACCTACAACCAGATCGCGGGCAACGACGACTGGCCGCTGACCGGTGCCGTATGGGAACACACCGGCACCAACTCGGCCTTCTACGGCTCCAACATCCAGTTCCTGCTGGACAACACGCCGCTGGGCGCGCACTGGATCCTGACGATGAAGGACGGCACCCAATACGCCTTCACCCGCCACATTCCCAACTCCCTGTCCTGGATCCAGGACCGCTATGGCAACCAGATCCAGTTCAACTACAACGGCGGGCTGATCGACCAGCTGGTCTCGCCCAGCGGTCGCACCATCACGCTCAACTACGACACCAGCAACCGCGTCACCAGCGCCGTGGACAACAGCGGCCGCACCATCACCTACGCCTACAACGCCGCCGGCAGCCTGGCCACGGTGACCTACCCCGACCAGACCACCGAGCAATAC